>Ga0041059_1002499_pt1 | contig 13597 bp, 12 predicted proteins | sample AraColnosormetaG_FD_56232 | JGI IMG/M metagenome (GOLD analysis project Ga0041059, IMG submission 56232) | Arabidopsis roots microbial communities from North Carolina, USA - Col MF nosort | ecosystem: Host-associated > Plants > Roots > Unclassified | place: USA: North Carolina | collected...
TTGTTGAATAAATGTTAATTGTTTATAAATATATAGACATATAAATTAGTATATGTAAATTTGTTTACTTTTTAAGATTTTCTATTTTTTAGAGAATAAAAAAATAAATTTTGAATGACACATGTAAACATCTGATCGTTTGACTTGACACGTGGCACAATCCTTTGAGTTAGCAACTTTGAAAACCATACTTTATATAATAAGATTGTAAACGTCTGCACGTTCACATACATTATATTTTAAAAACTCTAAAGGTGGAGTTGAACTCTTCGTCGCGAGGGCTTCGTTTGACATATTATTTTTCAAACAATTACAAACTTAACGGTAGCGGAAAAATGTTACATTGCGTATTATTATTAACTTCATATTATTAGTTTGCATTTTTTTAATGTAGATGATTAAATTGCAAAAATTGATAAGTTGAAAGCTTTTTTTGCACAAACCCCTACTTTAAGATTATAAGATATGAATATTATTATCAAGGTGATGAACTTTGATAGCTTACTTTAGTTATTGTCACAATCTTATATTAGTAATAAGCTAGCTTCCAAAATATCTTACAAGTTGCTTGTTCCTCTAACTTAAATCTCACAAAACTTAAGATATGGTAAATTGTCTAGTTCTTATCATCTTTTCCTAGTCACCAATCAAGTTCATAACTAGTCACCATAGTGGTCAATATTTTCCTTCTATTGAACAGAGCACCATAATGATTATTATTTTGGTATCATACTTATTTTTGTTGAATTATACATATGAAAGTTAGTTAATTCTTTCTGTATGAAAACACGAACGTGTTAATAAAAAACAGTTAGCTAAAAGAATCTTTCAATGTCTGTTTCCACTCTTTTTCCCATTAATGAATCCTGTTGAAGTTCACCCTAAGTCTCCCATAGAAGCACATTTCTGGAGATGTAGCGATTCCACAAAGGTAGATTAGTCCAAAGAAAGAATGAGTCCTTAACAACATCGACTCATACTTATGTGTGTTGTATACATTTTCGTGGGCAGGTTTAGTACGAATGGCTGTGTCTTTGCCTACACTCTCACCAATTCACAACACTAACGGAAGTTCATGCTGGATGGGCCTTTAGGATTCTTATAGAACACAGAGAAGAGAAGAAGATTAGGAGAGTAGATAGAGAAGTACTTCTTGTTCATATAACATAAGTGTACAGAGAAAAATGGTGATAAGCCAAAAAGAAGACAAAGATTTGTAAGTAGAAGCAAATCAAAGCGTGTAGAGAACTTTTTTTGTTGATACGATGTATAGCTTTCATGGGTACATAATACAAAATCTTGACTGATGAAAACGTGTTGTTGTGTGAGGTTTATTGGAAAAGAATATGATTTTTTTCGTCCGGAATTGTGGCAAGAGAATGCGCGTGAAATAATGAATGAAACATAAAACCATTTATTAGTTATGGAAGGAAGTTGTTGGATACAACTAAACACGTATTGAACATAAACATAGTACCATCATTTCGATTTAGAATGGAAGTGGATGGATACACCTAAACACGTATTGATTGATAGTTGGAAATTAAAATAACCTTTTGATTTTTCACATTTTTTAACCTTTTTGTGTTTTCACCTTGTTATGGGTAAATTAAAGGACAGAAAAAATATGATGAATTCAGTAGAAAGTAAATTACGTACTCTCAAATCCGACCAAAAAAGAAAAATTATTGTCTTAAAGTATAAGCAACTCTCAAGATTTTGTTCCTAAGTTATAGATTTTTACTAAAAATTATTTTGAAAATTCATTCAAATTTCAAACTTGTATCTCTTAAATCGTTAATTAAATAACACTAAATTTTAAGTTAATATTCTTTCTATATTTTTCAATTTTCACACTCAATTTAAATTTAATATTACATAATTTATTCACTAAACCTTCAAATTATTCTAAAAAATCAAACATATATACAGTCTCCAATAAACCCCTAATCAAATAATCCCAAAAAGTTTTGAGTAAATTCTGCGTTTCCTCTTTGGCTTCTCGAAGAGGAAGAAAACTTTGGCAGAGAGCGAAGCATCACACATATTTTGGCCTCTCCTTCACGATATTCGAAGAAGTCTCCTCCTCCTTCTCCAACGAATCCCAGATCAGGCGGCAAGTAGGCGAATCCTTACGAAGAATTCTAACTTCATCATCAACGATAGATACTCTAGTTTGATTTTCAAAGTAGTAGTGTAAAGGAATCAGAAATGGCGGTGGGAGAGAAGGAGCACGAAGGAACTGTGGTTGAAAGCGGCGGCGAGAAGAATGATTCCGCCGTTGTACTCTCTGCTTCCGGCGAGAAGAAGACGACGAAGCGTAAAGGTTTGTTCTCGCGTCTTTGGAATGCGATATTTAGGGTTAGAGGTGATGATTTCGAGAAGAGACTTAAAAATATCTCAAAGGAAGAAGCGACTGTTCGGAATAGAATGAAGCGTAGATCGATTACAAGGAGGAACTTCATTAGAAATCTCATCGCTTTCTCTGTCTTCTTTGAGGTTAGTCTCCAAGTCTATGCCTTTGTTGCCTATTGTTAGTAGGAAAGTTATTGATGTTTTGGTGACAACAGGTAATTGCAGTGAGTTATGCAATCATGACCACCAGAGATGAGGATTTGGATTGGAAACTGAGGAGTTTCAGGATCTTGCCAATGTTTCTTTTACCTGCTGTTGCCTTTCTTCTCTATTCTTCACTTGTTGGCTTCTGGAGGATGTGTGAGTCTTGTGATTTACTTCTGTTATATGCTCATGAATTTGTCTTAGGCTTGGTGTGTCTAAGCCGTGTCGTTGTGTGTGAAATGGTTTGGTTTAGGTGACCGCAGAGATCAGCATACCTTGGAAAAACTTCAAGCAGAAATGTTGGGAAAGATTAATGAGTTAAAGGAAAGGACCAATTATTACATTACACAGCAACTTATTCAGGTAAGATACAACTTGTTCTGTGTGAGTGAGGCTAGTTCATTCGAATTCTATTGGTGTTTCTGGTATTCCTGATTATTTTAATTGTCATGTTTTGATGTGTGCTGCTGTTATTCTTTGCTTGCACTACTTTACCTAGTTCTGATAGAGATACAGATCACTTAAAAGATTCTAGCTTTGTCGTAGGATTAGATCATTTTTCATTTCTGTTTTATGTTGCAAGTTATCCGTCTTTGTTGAATTAGAAGATGACCTTAAATTTAACCTTAGCAAAGAGCTAGGTATTCAAAAATTTGTATTGGAATTCCTTTAGGACAGTACAGCCATTATACAAGGATTATCCTTATTGAGAGTCTCTCTTTTTCGCTTTTCAAGTTCCGCTAGGCGCTAGCTTTGTAACTGTGAAACTAGTGGCTCAATGTGTTAGGCAAAGCTATATTGTAAGTTTGGATAAAGGGTGGTTATGAATCTAGAACTTAAGTGTTACAGTTGAAATTCTTAGTGTGATGCCTCCCAACTTGACTTAATTGGAAATGATACTACTAAAGGACAGGAAGACCTGCACTTTTGAGTTCTGGAATTACTTCTTCTACTGGTAGCCTAGATTTGCAATTTGTTCAGAAACTTTAAAAAGAATTGAATTGCTGTTATATCTTAACGGATACTTGTTATTGTGGGTTTTATCACTATTGAGACTGGAACTTGTTATAACATGAGCTATTTTGTATCAGAGGTATGACCCTGACCCAGCTGCAAAGGCGGCTGCTGCAACTGTTCTGGCATCCAAGTTGGGTGCTGAGTCAGGCTTGAAAGTATTTGTAGGAGATGAATCCCAACTTGAGCCCACCGCAGGAAAGAACAATGCCAAACACTCGGGAGGGCTCAGGAACCGAAAACAGACAAATACAAGAGGCAACAGCGCTGAGACCACTCCAATTCATCATTCGGATAATGAGTCTAACCATTCTGGAACAAGCGAAAGAATCACCGGCACAGAACAAAACCAACAGATGGTGTTTGAGCATTATAATCCTCAGGAATATGCTGCTCATGATGGTAGCTGGATCTCACGCATTGCGGCTCTCCTTGTAGGCGAAGATCCAAGTCAGTCATATGCACTCATCTGTGGAAACTGCCGTATGCATAACGGTGAGTGAGACATTATCTCTGTCTTTTGTCTTCTAATACACACTAGATGCAATACCATTGATAACTTAATTGTACAATGTCTCTCTTCCTCTCTCAACATGCAGGACTCGCCCGGAAAGAGGATTTCCCATACATTACTTACTACTGTCCTCACTGTCGAGCTCTGAACAAGCCGAAACATTCAGAAGAGCATTCACTTATTGCTCCTGCAGATACACTCCCTAAAGTTTCTCTAAAGCCAATGGAAAGTGAAGTGATCAATAGCAGTAGCTCGACTAGTGAACGCGGTAACAGTCCAATCCCTTTGTTACACACTCCAGAAATCGTGGAAGAAGTCCCGGAAACAGCTGAGAATGAGACACCAAACTGACCCGAGAAAGTTCATGTGAGGTAAAAGAAGGGTTTCAAGTGTTTGTGCCAAAAGAGAGAGAGATGGTTGTGTTAAAATGAGGTTGATATGCTAAAATCTGTAGCTGCTTGCAATTTTGATTGTGGAATGAAGAGATATCACATTTCATGGTGAAAATCATATAGCATCAAATTTATTCACAGTTGAAATTTGTAGCTGAGTTTAATATATATAACAGAATCTATATTAAATTTGTTAATGAAACAGCTCAACTTCTTTCTCCCGCCAAATATTCTCCACCATCACCTTCCATTTTATTTCCTTCCTCTCCCCTAAACATAAACCCACGAAACACAAAAATTTAACCATTTTCTTTGTTTTCTTTTCTTAGATCCAAAGAGAGAGGGAGGGAGAGATTTTGGGGTTTGGGTTTTTGTTTTTGTTTTCTCCTTCTTTCTCATTGAAAGTTTTTTTCTTTTACCCTTTTGCTGAACAATAATACTAATTGATATGGGTAATGTGACGTCAAACATGGCTGCAAAGTTCGCTTTCTTCCCACCGCCACCAACATACGACGTGGGTAAAGACGAGGAGACCGGAAAGCTTATGTTCACCGGGATAACACCAGAAAAAAGCATGGATGTTCATCAGCTTACCACCAAATCTGGCAACAAGGTCATTGCCACGTTTTGGAAACACCCTTTCTCTAGATTCACTCTTCTTTATTCACATGGCAATGCCGCGGATCTCGGCCAAATGGTTGATCTCTTCATCGAGCTTCGAGCTCATCTCCGCGTCAACATTATGAGGTTTATACATACAAATAGTCAAAAAACACTTCTCTCTTTGTTGATAATGATGAACGAACTTGAACCTGAACTTCTTTATATGTGATTGAACCAGCTATGATTATTCAGGCTATGGAGCTTCAACAGGCAAGGTAAGAGAGATAATTTCAAACACGTTTCATGATTTGGCTCTTGGTTTAACCTTTGATTGTTCTTTAGCCAACTGAGCTCAATACGTACTATGATATCGAGGCTGTGTACAATTGCTTGAGGACCGAGTACGGGATCATGCAAGAGGAAATGATTCTATATGGTCAATCCGTTGGAAGCGGACCAACATTGCACTTAGCATCTCGAGTAAAGAGACTAAGAGGGATTGTTCTTCATAGCGCAATTCTCTCCGGCCTCAGAGTTCTGTATCCTGTCAAAATGACATTCTGGTTCGATATGTACAAAGTAAGCTTGATCTCTCTTGTCTCTGGTTATTACTATCGGGTCAGTCTCTCAAACTCTGGAATTTTGCAGAACATTGACAAGATACGCCATGTAACATGCCCTGTTCTTGTCATACATGTAAGTTTACATTTTACATCATCACTTTTTCTCACTAGGCAGATGAGAGATCATTAAACTCGGTTTTATGAAAACTACAGGGAACAAAAGATGATATTGTGAATATGTCACATGGGAAGCGATTGTGGGAACTAGCAAAGGACAAGTATGATCCATTGTGGGTAAAAGGAGGAGGGCATTGCAACTTGGAAACATACCCCGAGTACATCAAGCATATGCGAAAGTTCATGAACGCCATGGAGAAACTCGCTCTCAACAATCCACCAAACAAACAACAAAACGACGAGCCAAGCATCAAGGAAACTAAACAAAATCGGTGCTTGAGATTCAGCAAAAGATAGAGAGAGCTGGATTTTGAAGATAGAAACACATAACTAATTCCTTGCGTGCAAGTTGCGACAACACACAAAGGCGTCATTTCCTCAGACAATGCTATCGAATGCAATAACAGTAGAACAAGAAATCATCTTTGTAGGATATAGCCTTTGTCATTCGAACAAAATACTTATCATTACTTGTAGTTGAAGCTACAGAACATTAAAAAGCTCCCAACTCTTTTTACCCCGACGCATTCATATCAACAAAAAAGGAAAGATCTGAACGCGTAATCCCGAAACAGAAACAAAAAGAACAAACTAAAACAGAGAAAGATAATACTTACTAATCAGGATCATTTAGGGAATTTCAAACCACATTGCTTGAGAATCTCAACATAGCTAACTTTATCATCTCTTTCATTGAGTTTCTCTCCACTGTTACGAAGAAGAGCTTCGATAATTTCTTTAAAAGGCAAAACCTCACCAGAATTTTCAGTTTTAGAGACCTTGGTCCCTTCACTTGCAGACGAAGAAGCAGAATTGTCAGAAGCAGAAATTCGTTGTTTTACTAAAACCATAGTTCTTCCGATTGCAGTCGGAGGAGAAGAATCAGAATCAAGATGCTTTGCCGGAACCCTAACATCGTCGGCCGCAACAGACGGCGGAGAAGAAGACAAAGGAACGGAATCACCGGAATCAGAATGACATTTCGTCTCAAAAACCCTAACTTTTTCTGACGGTGAAGCAGAAACAGGGGTCGTCTCAAAAACCCTAACTTTTTCTGAGGGTGAAACAGAAACAGGGGTCGTCGAAGACGAAGAGTTCAAATTCGACTCCGAAACCCTAGCATTTACGGACGGTGAAGCAGAAACAGGCGTCGTTTTGGCCGTAGAAGAAGAAGATTTCAAATTCGACTCTGAAACCCTAACATTTTCCGCCGGAAGAGACGGCGAAGAAGAAACAAGCGTCGTCTCAGCCATAGAAAACGGAGTTGTCAGATTCGAACCTCCTTGGAGCTTAATCTCCGAAACCCCAACTCTGGGTTCCGATTCAGCGGCAGAGGAGAGAGACGCGTTCTCAGGAGGAGTACGAAAGACGTCATCGTTGATAGAATCGAGGCTAGTCGGAGAAGAGAACGAGAGAATCGGAGTTTTAACAACCGCCGGAGAAATCTGGTTCCCGAGAACCTCAGTGTTGTCAGAATCCGTCGATTTTGTCGGAAGAGCTTCGTGACCGGCGAAAGGACAGTTTTTGAGGTAAGATTTCTGAGAAGAAGAGATGCTTTCGAATTCGCTCGAGTCGCTTCCAACATTTTCCGCCATTTTTTGATGAGTGAGTGAGTGACTCTTCCACTGTCTCAGTCTCTTCCGTTAAAAGGAGCGCTCAGTGTAGTAACCAAGTCTGGTTTAGTAAAATTAATCCCGGTCCGGTTTACACCGGTATTACTAACGAAATTAATTAATGATCTTAAATGCAATGAATCCTATTGGTTAATTTAGTCGCTACGTCAGAACCTCGAGCCACACTCAACATGTCCAACCAATCTCGTCGATTAAAGTTAAAACTCAAATAAGTGAGGTGATATGAAAATGAAATTAGAAGTTAACTTTTTTTTGTTAAAAAATGACAGTTTTAGGATTGAAATTAGAAGTTTATGTATGTATCCACTGGTTATTTTGGTATATATTGTTTAGTTATGTTCGGTTAATAAAAAAAAACATAAAAACATACTAGTTGAAAATCAATATTTCAAAATAAATTGATGAATGTTTTTGGTAGATTTAAAAGTGGTTGGCTAACAAAATAGCTGAAAAAATATTATATAGCAAAATAAGTAAATATTAGATGGCAAAAGTGGTTGAAGCTTATCTGATGGATTCATTTTTTTATAGATTCCACTTTCCACCAAACAAGCCAACTTAGTTTTAAATTAGTTAATATGTTATAAGTTAATGTCATAGTGTTCACTTATTCCAATATAAAAACTTAGAGAAAGATATAGATTGCTAACATAATTAACATGAAAACGACACAAACGTAAAAAATTGACACGAAATATAAGAGAGAAACATAAAAAGCGTTACATGTAATACAAAGCAAAGTCCACTCTCTACTCTTAGATTATTCATCCAAAAGATGAACACACAGAAACTGTCTTCAAGCTTTAACGAAAACGAAAAATCTTCAACGGATTAAAACCTCAAGAAGCTCTCTATCCCTTTTTGTCAATCGATCTCCACAATCTGAGGCCTTCTCTCTGCAGCTTTCTTGCGTATAAAGATACCCCATCTCAAAGCAGCTTTAAGCTTTAGCCATCCAACAACAGCTTTCCCCGAGCCTCTATTACGTTCTCTTCGGTACGTGTTATCGATCTGAGCTTGGTACGGGATGCTATAACCGTAACAAGACTCATCAGTCTGACCAAACCCTCCTTGTGTTCCCACAGTGTTCACACCGATACCAAACGTCTTCAACAGTCTCTGCATATCGTCAGTCTCAAGCATTTCAGAACTCCTTAGTCTGATTTCTTCGCTGAAAATGTCTTCAAGACCTTGTCCTGCAGCTCTTGGTGGACACCAATCTTCTCCATTGTATGAGCTTGAATCATTGGAGCTTTCCATCGACCTGTTGTAGTCTTGTACGTTGCAAGGGAATGAGGGTAATAATTGGTTGCAATGTTGCTGCGCAAACTGAGGATAATCTATTGGTTGAGGGACCGGTGAATAGGTAATCGCATTCTGATGACCTTGCACAGTTTGCCTATTGTTCTGGTTATGCAGCTGTTGATGGTTCGGAGCAGTTTGTGCTGAGACCATTTTTGGTTCCAGTAAGCTTTTTATTTCCTTCTCGGCAACTGGTAAGCAATTCAACAGCTTACCGTCATACTCAATAGCTTTATGCCAGTTCTCGTAAGCCAGCTTCACCAAAATGTCTGCAGAAATCTGTGAGCAAACCAATTATCAGCTTATGACCAAAAAATTCTTTTCAAATCAAGACAGAAATATGACTGTCTTTACACTTTACCTTTTGGTCATGGTTAAGAGACTCTAGAGATAGGAACTGTCCGTTTGTAATTAGGCCTCGGAATTCATATATATGATTGAAGACAACGCCTGTAGCGTGAGTTTGGTCTGTGTAAAACACATAAAGCTTCCCACCCAACACGCACGTCTTTGCGTGCTCCACCGTGTTCTCCCACATTCTATTCGACATTCCACTCCCAAGCAACTACATTATCAGGGAGAAAAAAGAACATTTAACTAGGATATCTTTGGCAATATTGGTGGTTTGTTCACATTAACAAATAATATGCTTACATTTCTCAGCTTCTGTGGATCCTTAACAAGGAGTCGAAGGAAGTCTTCGACTGTCACAATATTAGCTTTCAATAGCTTCTTGTGTAGCACTCCGTCTTTCGCTATTCGATCCAGTCTCCAGACTTCATCGTGTACAGCCGGTGGATAATGTTTCTTGTATACTGCAAAACATTGTCAAAAGAAAATGAATTTTACTGATGGTCGATGACAGAGCCAAGTTAGTAGTAACTAACACTCATCAATACAATCCAAATGATTAGAAACTCACGTTCTCCTCTATGATCTTTGACAGCAAAAGGTTCTGTTTTGGCTTCACGAATGCAAAAGCTATCACCATACCCTGAAGCCGGCTTAACACCAAGCCTAAACTTTCGGCTACGTATCCAACTCGAGTTGTCAGTGAAAGTAAGTTCTCCAAGAGTTCCCACACCTTCCTTAAGCACTATCTGTGTGTCCCCAGTTAAGATGGGGCGTTTCCCTTCTCGCTCTTTCACTTCAAAGCTCTCAAAGTGCTCTCTGGTCCAGTCTTCATCGTCTTCATCATTGAAGTCACCCTCTAACACTACAACATTCAGCTTTGAAGCTGATTCTTCTCCTGTTTGAACTACATTTCCTGTGTTTGCATCTATAAGAACCACATGAATTGCCGAGCCTCGCTCTCCCTCAACTTTCCCGCCTGTGAATAAGTGAGGAGGCATTCGCGTCCTAAAGTGAAGTTGCAGGTTTCTTCCATTGCGGTCTTGGATCCTCTTTGGTTCTGGTGACCTGGAGATTTTATGTTGGGTTAATCAGAAACTAAGCGCTACAAAGATCATAGAGCCATTTCAAGAGGAAAAGGTATAATGGAGCAAATACCTCGAGGTTAACTTTGCGTTTCCCAACCTTGATAAGGCTCGTTCCACTTCTTCGCTAACCTGTGTGTTTGTCCACACCATACCCAGTAAACACCTCCACAAGCATCTCACAATTTACTATAATAGCATTACGTGGCTAGATCAGGGGTAGAATAGAAACTCACAATTCTGCGAAACAACGGCTCCAAAGACGAGCAAAGCCTCTGCAGACTATCTACTTTGACAGCTTCCACAATAACACTAGAAAAAGTTTGTTTCATATGAGAAAATCAACAAACTTGCAAGATAATCAAGAGGTCTGGAAACATAAAAACTAAAATTTGAGAGCTTACAAAAGAACCTCTCAACAAAGAACAAATCTCACTCAGAAAGAGTAAAGAATCTTAGTTTCAAATGGAACACATTCTCCTCCATGAATCTTACAACAAAGCATGTTCTTCCTCAATAGTTGTGATGTTTAACCATTGAGCTACTTTGAACTAGAAAATGACAGAAAATCCTTAAGGAAGTTACCTTGCTAAAGCAGGCACTTTTTGTCTCTTTGATTCTGGCAGCTTGTCAGTATCCTCTTGACTGCATTCGTATCCTCGCTTGTTCATGGAACCTTCCATTTAAGAAAAAAGAATTTGCGATCTCTGTGTCCAGAGATAAACAAAAACTATTCCAAAGTTAGGAAAAAAACAGCAGAAGTCCACAAAGGAAGCTTCAGAGAAGAACATAAAAGAAACATAACCACATAATAAGTTGAATATAGAACAAATAGCCTCAAGCTATAGAGTTTGGACAACCCACATGGGTCTAGACGGTTTGCAGAAGTCACTGAACCGAGATCTGTTCTTTAATGGTAGATCTAAAGTGTTAATAAAAACCTTTAAGGAATCTGTCCATGTGAGCATTAGAATAATGCAACGAGAGAAAGAGAGTATTATTAATGGCTGACACTAGTAAAAATAAACAAATCAAATAAACAGAAAAAAGCAGCTGTTTTTGTGCATGAATGAGTATTGAAAGTTGGTGCTGTGTAATACCTGGAGAGATCATATGCTGCATTATGTCAACCCTTTCTTGACTTTTCTCTAATTTTGTCTCTTCCTCTGCTCTTGTCCCTCTTCACAAATTCTAGTGTTAGTTAAACATCTCAAAAGTCTTTGTTAGTGACTCTTGACCCACACTTATGCTTAAACCATAATCACAGATGCATCCAACATTAGCTGCAAAACAAATCCTCTTACAAATCAAATCAGGCTTGCTGTCTCAATCAGATGCACATCTCAAAAAACACAATATCCAAGTTCAATAAGATCATAATTATATATTTTGCTTTTGCCTGGTGAGAAAATGATGGTTGCGTTTGCCAATAAACATGAACAATAAAATACAGAAGTCGGTGACTTTGTCCAGTGTGACTGACAAATATATATCTGAAGAAAAAAGTCAATACAAGGCCAACCCTTTCTTTAGCAGTGTCTAGAGCCAAGAGCAAAACAAAAAAGAACTACATATATAGAGAACATGTGAGACAAAAACATTGCCTTGCGAATTAAGCGATTCCCATGTTCTCACGAGTTGTATACGGAAGAGAAAATCTAGTTTGCTTCCATTGAGAAACTCGTCAGAGTAGACTGTGAAGAAGTCACTAAACAGTGAATTACTTACTCACCTTCCCAACCTAATTGCCGAGCTCTGCGCTCCCACAAAAAAGTGATCTTCCGCTCTTTGAGCAACAATGCTTGAGCTCTCTCTCTAGCTGATTCGCAAATTTCAGTGGCAGCGTTACACTTCTCAGCCTCCTTTTGGTACTGTGAAGCAACTCTTTTAGCTTCGGCAAGTGTAACATTCATATGACGACTATGCTCGTCTGCCACTGCTTCTTGAAGCTTCAGCTCTTCTGTGAGAAGATCCACAAACGGCTTCTCCATCTCCTCTTTGAGCTCTGGATCATCGCTGCCACAACCTGATACATAACACAAGTCAACAGATATATCATATTCTACTTTTCCATGGACTAAAAGAGGAACATCTTCTCAACAGATAACTAAAAAAACTATTTGTTAAAAGTATTCCTAATGCAATTGGCAACAGATAAGAGAATCTTAGGCTCCTATGTCTGATCAAGAAACCCAAATAAAGTCTAACTTTAAGAGATATAGTTGCACCCATTGGTTACTGATTCACAAATTCCTAGGTTTTCAAACGATTCAGTAAGGGTTCTCAGTGAGAAATCATCAGATAGGCATTCTCATTCATACTAAATCAGTAGAGATACTAGAGAAACTGAAGAAACAATACATACAGAGTTTCAAAGCTTGGGAACGAGATCTAACCTGTAATAGAGAGGTTTGCAAGCCCTGCAAAAGAATGAAACTTCATTAGAAATTGAGACTCTTCTTATGTATACAATTTAAAAGCCGTAGCTTTGATAGAAAGATCCATCACAGAAACCACAAGATTGTTCCAAGCACGATCTAAGCATTTCCAGATTTATAAAGTCTCCTATTTTATGAATCAAATTGAAAACCCAGATGTAACAACAGTACCGGGAGCAATCTGGAGGAGAGACAAAGGAGGAGGAAAATCGCAGACACAAGGAGGACAAATGGAGTTGGTGCTACGAGCAGATCCAACGAAACCCTTATTCAATTTCCAGTAAAGAGCAGGTCCACACACTAATAATGCTGAAACCACCGAGAATATCACTAGACATCTCATGCAATTTCCAGACCTCCGTGCCATTGCTTCGGTTACTGATGAAAGCTCAATTTTTTAGATTATGGATCAGATCATTCAATTCACGTTTGAGCAATCATGGCGATAGTGGAAAAGAGAGCACTGTAACTGGAGGGAGACTATCTATTCCAAGATTGGCACTAGTAACTCTATCACCCCCACATCGTTTGGTAATTACGACATTATCCCATACCTTTCCCCTATTTACGAAATCCCCTCACATCTTTGGGTAGTTACGTAATTGCCTACATCTTTGCGTAATTACAAAATTGCCGCACATCTTTATTTATGAAGCGTCCCACATCTTTTCGTATTCACTAAATTTTTCCACATCTTTCGGAGTTAGTTTGAAGCCTTGTGAAATGAAATTTCGGAAATCGAGATTATTTGGGCTTAGAAAAATGAAACCGTAGTTTGATTGAAAGATAAACGATCGGGAGCTATCCAAGCAATTTCCAAAAAATAGAAAGATCCAAAAAAGATTTCAGTACCATGAAGTCAAAGAGGACAATCGCAAAGACAAGGAGGAACAATGAAATTACTATGAGAAATCCAACAAAACCCAATAAAAAACAAGTTATCGATCAAATGATCATTCATAGTC
>Ga0041059_1002500_pt1 | contig 13592 bp, 15 predicted proteins | sample AraColnosormetaG_FD_56232 | JGI IMG/M metagenome (GOLD analysis project Ga0041059, IMG submission 56232) | Arabidopsis roots microbial communities from North Carolina, USA - Col MF nosort | ecosystem: Host-associated > Plants > Roots > Unclassified | place: USA: North Carolina | collected...
ATATTAAAGCTGAAGAAAGGCAAAATTCAGAAAAAATCGTTTTTTTTTTTTTTTGCCAGGCTTCTCTCACTCTCCTTCGCCGCGGAATCGTCTCTCGGAGCCGCGAAAGGACTCTTAGGGTTAAAGATTCTTCCCCAAATCTCCTTCTCTCTTCCTCAGCTGATTTCGACTCCGATCAATTTTCTAGGTTTCGATTCATCTCCGTTACTAATTTCGTCTTTTATACCGTTTTGTTCGTTTTTCTAGGGTTTAAGATCGATTCTTCTGTTTTTTTTCTGTCACCGGAAGAGCTTAGAACTTTTCTGGTGATTTGATTGAATTTGATGAATATGGTTTGCTATTTATTAAGAGTTTTCGAAGTTGAGATTCCGTAGCGTGTTTATTGATTATGATCACATCTTTACCTGTTTTCTTTTCCGTTTCTTGTGGAGTTGGAGTAGTTAAAGACATGATTCTCCTCTTGATTTTGATATAAAGTGTCCATCTTTACGAATTTTCAGAGATTTAGTCAAGAATTTCGTCTTAGGCAAAAGCTATATTGCGGTTTCATTGTTTCTCCTGAAGTCGTAGTCTTAAGATTTCTACATGATTTGAACGAGTTTTATTGGCGTGGTGAAATTTTCTTAGTGCCGTCCATGAAAGTTTGCTTCTTTAGGGTTTTGTATGAAATATTTCTTCTATAGACTCGAAAAAGTGTTGAGTTTTGTCTCAGTGCTTGATGATCAAAGGTTGTTTTTGCATGCAGCTGATATAGCTAAATATAAGCTGATACTTTTATTGGTTCCAGGTGTTTGAAGGCATTTGAAAGGATGGGAGACAATGGCAAAGATGAAATTATGGTCGAGGCATCTCAATGCGCTGGTGCTATGGTTGAGATAAAGATAAAGACGTTGGATTCTCAAACGTACACCTTACGTGTAGATAAATGTGTATGAAAAACGAGCCATAGTGGTTTAGATTTCTTATGATGTTTCATTTTCTGTTTCCATGAACTGAGACTAGTACCTGTAAGGTCTGTCTTTCTTCGTATGCATGTGTTGCATAATGAAGTTTCTAATTACTAAAATCAATCCTTTGACTAAAATTGTGGAACTAATGCCTTATTTCAATACTCACTTGTTTATTTGTGTCCTAAATAGCCTTTCTTATATTTGCTTTCTGTTTTCTTGTTTTATCTCAGGTCCCTGTTCCCGCATTGAAGGAGCAAGTTGCCTCCGTTACTGGTGTCGTTACGGAACAACAACGCTTGATATGTCGTGGAAAAGTTATGAAGGATGATCAACTCCTATCAGCCTATCGTATCCTTTTTGTTCTTTCCAGCATATTGCCCCAGTTCTTTCTTAGAGTTTTCCTTTTCAGTTGTGATTTGTGAACCCTAGTTTGCTGATGTAGCCCTTGGTTTTGAATTCCTTGTTTACAATTCCAGTGTCGTATGGTAGACTTTTCCTTTTACCGGTAAAATTCCTTAATGGTTCCATCTTAGATGTTGAAGATGGCCACACTCTGCATTTGGTAGTCAGACAACCTGTATCAGAGAGTTCAACTAGTAATGCAGGTAGTTTCAAGTTCCCGTACAAATTTGTGGCCCCAAATACTGTTACTGAACATCTTTGAATTTCTATAATCATGATAGTTTAGCATTTACCAATGCTTTTTGTGAGACTCTATTTCAACATGCTGAGTGGAAATATTGTTTTTATAGCGGCTGATCCTGCTTTGAGTGCTGGTGACAGCCAGGGCAGTCAACGATCACGAGTTGTAGTAGGATCCTTCAACATTGCTGAACAAGCTGATGGAGTCTATTCAGATCTTGGACAGGTATACCCTCTTTTATCTGTTTGATCTGTTTTTATTTTTGTGTGTTGGATTAGATGTGATCCTTTTCCTTTTTTTTGACAATCAAAAATATGTGCGATCCTTTTCATGAGCTTTGTTTTATGTCTGGTAGATAGTTTCAGCTGTTCTGGGTTCACTTGGGATCTCTAATCCAGAAGGTGGTATTGAAGGGATCGATGATATGGTAATTGTCATATAATTTGCTGCATATTTGTATAAATCGTTTTTGGATGTAAGAGAGTTCCCTTTATTTGTCAGGGTCCTCTTCATGAGAGGCTGTCTCGGAGTTCTGGTCCTGGCACTGCAAGAGATTCTTCCGGAGGGCGATCTGCCACACCAAATGCTGTGGACCAGACGTCTACTCCCTTGGCATCTTCACAACCAGCAGTACGAGCTCCCTTGTTTCCATGATTACTCATTTTACATAATTTTTATAAGGTACATCATACGCTAACTTTTTACTACTGCAGGCGATTCCAGATTCGTTGACAACCTTATCTGAATATCTGAATCATCTCAGACAAGAGTTTGCTGCTAATGGTTAGACTAATTTTTAAATGTTTGGTTGTGTGTCCAAAAACAAGTCTCGAGAGTCTGACTGTGGGACTGTAATTTTTGCAGGTAGCAATGCTAATAACTTGCAAGATTCTGAAAATTCAGTGGGCAATGTGCAAGATTCTGCTTCTACTACTGGAGAGAGTCGGATTCCAAGACCATCTCATTTGGCAGAAGTGCTGCAATCAACAAGGCAATTGTTGATCGGTGAAGTAGCAGATTGCTTATCTGTATGCTCTTTTACTTTTATCTCATACATTCCTTTTGAGAAAGCCATTTGTGTCTTTGCTTATTTTGACAGTCTTGACCAATGCGGAAATTATTACATCAATTTATGGGACTCAGATAAACTCTTAACAGAACCTCCTAGCCCTGTAGACTTATTGTTTCCGACTTTTAGTACCCTGGGAACAACTGTATCTTCTTCGTGAATGTTGCAATGTTAGAATATTGAAGTTAGTAAGGCTAGTTCAACATTAGTGACATGCAGGGTTTTTGCTATCTTTTAACTGACTGACTTGAGCTGGCATTAGTTAATCAAATCCAGGGAAACAAAGAATAACCGTTTCGTATCTCTCTTTTGCAGAATCTTTCGAGGCAGCTCGTGGATCATGTAAATGTGACCGATCCGCCAACCCGAAGGTTGTGCCAGTCAAACATGCTTCAATCAGGATCCCTCTTGGAGAGTTTAGGCATTTCACTCCTGGAGCTTGGCCGTGCCACCATGATGCTTCGTTTGGGACAAACACCTGTGCGTATTCTTTTGCTACATATTGTGGATCTAAATCTTGCAATTTTTATTATTGATGCATTAGTTTGCATATGATTTTGTTCACAGAATATGATACACCCATACATCTATATGACACTTGTTATGTTACATGTCAGGATGATGCTGTTGTTGATGCTGGACCTGCAGTGTTCATATCCCCTACAGGGCGAAATCCCTTGCCGGTCTATCTATTTGTTACTTTCTTTCACCATTACCAGTGTGTCCACTTGTCCTGCTCACCTTACCTTTGTGTTACCTTTAACTTTTGTAGTCACACTCCTCTCGGCTGGGCACGAGTATTGGAAGCTTACAAGCAGGAACCGCACATTCTAACCCCTTTGCGGGACAATCACTTGCCTCTGCCCCAAGAAATATTGAGATAAGAATACGTACAGGTAAGAATACGTACAGGTGCTATTCATATCCGTAATTTCGAAGTATTAACTGTTCTTTCCTGCTATATATTGAAAAACTTCATATTAAGTTCCTTTTTTTAATCTTATATCTGGATTCATCTTGGTGATGTGTTATATTAGGATCTTGGGTGCCCGCCAGTGGGACCAACCAGAGAGAGGAAAGTACTACACAACAAACCCCTGGGCAGACAATCCCTTCTACACCCAGCAGCACTACTGATCCTGCCCCCTCAACGAGAGGTCCATCTGAACCTCTTCGAAATCCTGTGGCCTTAGTTATACCTGTTGTTGCTCGATATCAGCAGATATCTCTTGGTGGACGTAGCTCTACTGGATTGGATGGTGTACATCAGCCTGTTACTGAATCTTCTAGGCAGCCACAGAGCGTCGGTACTCCAGGAAGAGAAGGTTAGTTCTAATATAACTTCCCTACACTATTGTACTGATTTATTTGTTGAATTGTCGATAAGAGAAAACTTCACGTCTGTTACCTTTTATTACTGGGTTGTCTCATATTATGTTTGATTTGATGTTTCCCTTGGTTGTTTTGGCTTCAATCTTCTTAGACCTGGTAGATGATGTGTTACCTAAACGCAGGATATGTCATAAATCTTTGCTTCTATGAAATATGTAGGTGATAGCAGTGCTTCTCCTGGCGGTCGGGGTTTGTCTGAATTGAGAAACAGAATCCATCAGTTTTTGAGGCCCTTATCTCGTCGAGAAAACCAAGCCGGGAGCACGGAGTCTCAGGGTGCAGCAAATCCCTCTGCCACAGCGTCCACAGAAACAAACGAAGCAGTTGCAAATGCACAAGTAGAGCCAGCAACTACGACAGATGAAGGGAATTTCATATCGAGTGTTCTTCAGCAGATCATGCCGTTTATATCTCAAAACGTAGCCTCCTCAAGCTCAGGTGAAGCTGCTACAGGCAGAGGCAGCAATAGTAGACAAGCCTCTTCGAGAGAGGCAGAGGTACCATTGTTTTCACCTTTTAACATGTTACTTATTTAGTTATTTCCTTAGAAGCCTTATGCAACATGCTAACTTGTCATTTACTTGTGGTGAATTCGTGTTGGAGTAATTAGATAGTGAAAGAGATTTTATTATCGTAGAGCTTTGGTTGTGTATAGAATAATACAGATGGGTAGGAGTAAAAGTGGTAAACCTTATCAAATCCGGTGCTTAGGGGTTAGTAAAATCTGATAAATGGTAACTGGTGAGAATATACAAATGTGTTAATGAGTGTCGGTTGCGGATAAATTCGAGGTGCAGGAGGAGGAAGGTACAGAGCGAGGGAATTCAACTCGGAGACCTGAACCACCATCACCTCCAGAGTCAAAACGTCAGAGGGTAAATATGAAGATCCATTTGGTTTATGATTCATTTGGTTTGTGTTTCATTTGGTTTGTGTTTACTTAAACATGTGATGATGTTTATGCAGAGAGAGTGAGAGATTGTTGGAGCAAAAGCGAAGAGTGGAGAAGCACACTTTTTGAAGAACGATAGTCTTTTTTTTTTTTTCTTTTCACTTGTGGTAATTTATTCTGAGCTTTTGATTGTTCGTTCAAATGGTATTGGTGGTGTTAGCCAAAAGATCTCCATTTTTTTCTTTTTTTATCTCCACTGCCAACATTTTCAGAGTTTGTACTCGAATAATAAACATAAGTGCATATACATAGATTAGTACTGAATTATATAGGGGAGGCTAAAGCATGAGAGTCAAAAGTGAAGTTTGGTAGCCAAATAATAGACTTTGTGTTTAAGGACCACAAGGACAAGTTTCTCCAATGGAACACTTAAGCTTAATGTTTACAATAAATGTGGTCGAGGTTAACTCTTCGGTGGACAAAAAAATTGGTTTTGAGCATTTTTAACTTGCAGGTTAATTTGTCATTCTAACAGAGCTCCGAGCAACATTCCTACGAAAGCAAAAACCACAACTTTGCGACAAATACCCTGAAACGGAAACAAGGATATTATTACCTTTGGTAAATAGTAAGATCTCAGTTGTTTTGATGACTTTTTGTTTGTGTATTTTCAAGATCTTGTAATTCCCTCAACGTATTGCAATTTTAGAGCATGAACCTTGTATTATATACCAAACCAAAATAATATTGGTTGGCACTCTTATAGAACCGAACTAAACCGAAAAACTTAAGAAACCCGAAATGTTTTAACTTTTAGTAAAAATAGTAAAATTTCATCAAACAGGGAACAAAATTAAAGAGAGTAAAAGCAATTTAGAACTTATAAAAAGGAAAGCCATTTCTTCGGCATCCTCTTCACCAACTGGCATAAGCAGAAGAAGAAGAAGAAGACAACGACGACGACTTTGAAGAAGAACAAACTCTTCCTTCAATCTCAATCTCTCTCTCAGATGGGTTGTGGTGGAACTTTGTTCTACCCACTTCTCATAACTCTCTCCGTTGCTCTAATCACTTACAACATCATCATCTCCGCTAATGCTCCTCTCAAACAAGGCTTCCCAGGCCGATCTTCTTCCTCCGATATCTCCATTGACCCAGTCATCGAATTACCACGTGGCGGCGGATCCAGAAACAACGATGGTAAAAGGATAAGACTTTTCCACACGGCGGTGACGGCGTCTGATTCCGTCTATAACACTTGGCAATGTAGAGTTATGTACTATTGGTTCAAAAAGATTCAAGCTTCTGCTGGACCCGGTTCTGAAATGGGTGGGTTTACTCGGATCTTGCATTCCGGTAAACCGGATCAGTATATGGATGAGATTCCTACTTTTGTTGCTCAGCCTTTACCTTCTGGGATGGATCAGGTATAACGTAATTTGATTTGCTTCTTTTGAGAAAATTGAACATTGATTTTTGGTAAATTTTGAATCTTTCAGGGTTATGTTGTGTTGAATAGGCCATGGGCATTTGTACAATGGCTTCAACAAACAGATATAAAAGAAGAGTTAAGAAGCTTTTGTTTTTTGAACTTGTTTTGGTAATTAGCTTAGGGGTGGTGACTATTGTGCTGAGATGTTGTGTTGGTTGTGTGCAGTTATATTTTGATGTCTGAGCCTGATCATATCATTGTTAAACCTATACCAAATTTGGCTAAAGATGGGCTTGGAGCTGCGTTTCCTTTCTTTTACATTGAACCGAAAAAGTATGAGAAGGTGTTGAGGAAGTATTATCCTGAAGTGAGAGGACCGGTTACTAATATCGATCCGATAGGAAACTCTCCTGTCATTGTTGGAAAGGTTTGTTCTTGTTGCATATAATTAGAAAACAATTTGGGATCAGGTCCCTTTAAAGATTGTAAATGTTATGTTTTTTTAGGATGCTTTGAAGAAGATTGCTCCAACTTGGATGAATGTTTCTTTGGCTATGAAGAAGGATCCTGAAGCAGACAAGGCTTTTGGATGGGTTCTTGAAATGTAAAAGTCTTCTGATTAGAAGTAGTTTTGATTGTTGATTGAGTAGAATTGATGACAATTGTTTGTTATCTTTTGTGGAAGTATAGGTATGCTTATGCTGTCTCATCTGCATTGCATGGTGTTAGCAATATTCTACACAAAGACTTCATGATTCAGGTAATCTTATACACACATTTTGGCATTCTTTGAAATTTGTATATTGTTTTTATGCGTGTGGCGGTTATGAATGGAGGCAAAAGTGTATCATCCATGCCTATTTTCATGAGCTAGTAAGATACAATATGAATAATTAGTTGCAGTATTCCAAGAAATTGTTAATCTAGAATGCGTCAGTGTGGCCAAGGTGTTGATACTAACATGAGTTTTAGGAGAGTGAAATAATTATGGCCAGTGACAACCTCAGAAAGTCTATTTGTTGTTGCTTGTTACATGGATACGAATTTTTCGATGCATTTATGAAAGAGATGATGGACCTTTGGTTTGGTTTTGTTTGTGGTAATGAATCAGCCACCATGGGATATAGAGGTTGGTGACAAGTACATCATACACTACACTTATGGATGTGATTATGATATGAAGGTAAGCTTTCAAATTCTGATTATGATTTATAAACAATAGGACAAAAAATGATAAATACAAACTTGAGAACTTGTTTACTGAGATTAGCATATGATTTGAAATTGATAAGAGAGGGTTGTAAAACAATGATTGTGATGATTTCAGGGTAAATTAACTTATGGGAAAATCGGGGAATGGAGATTTGACAAAAGATCGTATGATAGCAAACCACCACCAAGGAACCTTACAATGCCTCCACCTGGTGTTTCACAAAGTGTGGTATGTTTACATGTCCTGCCTTCATTTTTCTAAAACACATTACCCATTTTATGTTCCAGTCGGTGGGCCGAATTACGCGGCAACTTCCCTGCGAATGATTACAAACACAGCTCAGTTCTCTTCATTAATGTATTGGCAGGTAACACTAGTGAAGATGATAAATGAAGCCACGGCCAACATACCAAACTGGGGATCATAAAGAGACAGAGAGAGAGAAACCGTAATCTATATGTACCTGTGAGTTGCTCCTTTCTTTTCAAAATACCTTGTCCTGCTCTTTAGTTTCTCCTTTGGTTGTGGCTAGGTTTGTAACATATATAGTGATTCAAACAAAGCATTTCTTTGGCATTTTACTTCTCTAATTCAGTCTGGTCTCCACTAGATTTTGTTGTCCTCTAGCATCTCAAAGGATAAATTACAATAAGCCTAGACTTGATACACACATCAAACACCACTCAATATGTACATACATTACATACTACAAAATAACCTTATGGTCTCTGCAAATTCCTGAAAATTTGTCTCTCATTTTTATTTCACATTCAACATATATACGAATACAATTAAAGTAAAAAATACAACCTCAAACACTTACGAATAAACCAAGTTTTCCAACGGGATTAAAATAAAATAACACTTTACACTTTCAATGATTATCAATCACAAGTAACGACCAAACCATGGCATCAACCTCTTAGCTGTCGAGGCGGTCACTTGCTTAGAGTACCGATCCAAGCCGGCGGCTGCATCCCAGTCTGCTCGTAAACTGTATCGAGAACCGGAGGCAGCATCTTGTAAAGTCCAGCTATATCCTTCATACCACTCCCACTAGCACCACCAATCCCCTGTTCTCCACCATGGTTCCAAACGCTAATCTTGGGCTGCAAGTCTCTGACCGCAAGCGCGTTAGTCTTAGCAATCTCCTGATAAGTGCCATTGTTAATCATCAAAAAGTCTCTAAGACAAGAATAGTCATTCTGAACAGCGTCTAGGAGGGTTCTGAGATAAGTTCCTTGAGCACTGGCTAAAGCAACAAGTCCCTCTGCTTCTTTCTGCTTTGAGTAGAACGTAGCGTCTGCTTCAGCTTTCTGTGCCTCGGCTTGCTTTTGCTTCTCATATAGAACTGCCTCCGCTTGCTTCTGCTTGTTGTACAATTCCCAATTTGCTTCTTGAACCTTGGTTTCATACTCAACACTGGCTTTGCTAAGGAACTCGGCTTTGAGCTTCTCTGTTCGAGTCAAAGCGTTCATTTTCTCGACCTGAGTCTGAAGCTCAGCTTCTCTCAAAGCCACGGCCTTGGTTGCTTCAACCTCAGCAACCTTAGCATCCTTGGTCCAAGCAGCTTTCTTCATAGCTAGCTCGGAGTTGGCCTTAGCTACATCAGCTTCCTTCTGATTCTCAAACACTTTAACCTCAGTCTTCACTTTGATCTCCGCCTTCGTCCCTTCTCCTTGCCTCTGCATCGATATGATCTTTGACTCCGCGTCAATTTTCGCAGCGTTCTGTAGCGTAAGCCCAGTCCGTTCCTTGGCACCGATCTCTCCCTTCATCTTGGCCTCAGCCACATCGATCCTGGCCTGATTTGCTGCTTCCATTTGGGTTTTCTGACCCAAGTAAGAGAAGTACTCATGTCCAGGCACGTCAACGAGCTGTTTCACGTTTGCATTGTAGATTACGAGACCAAACTGGTCTAATTCTAATTGAACCTTATCAAACACTTCCTTCTTAAACTCTTTCGTCCCTTCAAATCCATATAAACAAAAAAAAAAACCTTTTTAATCAAATCGTTCAGAAAATTCATTGTATTAGTATGGCCTAATGGTTTGTGTTACATTGTGGCAACACCAAATGTTTTGGGACCAAAAAAAGTATATAAGTTACCTTTAAAGATCTCTTCCATGGTCATGGAAGCAGCGAGAACACGAGTCTCTCCCTCGATAACACCTTCAACAAGCTCATTCACATGATTTGACTGTTTGTCATGAGGCGAAATAAGCCTAGCGTACAGAATCAGCGCTTCAGTGTCATCGACACGAGGGCCGATAGTGAAGACAGCAGGGAGAACGAAAGGGAGCTTCTCTGCACTCATGGCTTGGACTTTGAAAGTGTAGTTCACGGGAGATACGTCGAAAACGGTGCACCTTTGCCATGGAAACACCCATGATTTCTTCGAGAGCTTGATATCTTCGATCCCACCACCGGTGATGGCTAAGTACTGTGATGCTCTTGCAACCTTGAACATGTCTAGGATCTAAGGATTTGATTGCTTTTCGCCAAAATGATTTTGGAGACGAAGAATGAGTAGCTGTACTTGTTTTTTTGTTTCGTGAGAAGTGTTTATATATTACATATAGTCGTTGACATGTTACAAGACTTTGTCTGTCACTGTTAGAGAAATGTTAAAGAAATTTCACAAACTTGTATATATCACAAAAAAAAAGGATGATTGTGAAGAATGTTTCATTCTTGACTTTCTATTTAGATTTTGTCAAGCTGAATTGTATTGCAAAAAAAATCATATTTGTTAAAATTTGATGAAATTGTCTTTGATAAAATTCAAGATTTATATGTATGAACACGGTTTAGCAAAAAAAAATAAAAATGTATGTACACGATACAGCAAATACATAAAATTCAAAATCTTTTAAACTATAGTATATTTTTCTTTTTGGTAGGGTAAACTATAGTATATAAGTACACCATATATAAACCAAACAAAATAAATCATAATTCATTAAACCAATAGATGTAGATCCTAATCTCGGATGTTTACGTATAGCATATAGTTACATCTTATATTAAATGTTGACCATGACCAAGCTTATATACATTACAATTTTCATTTTGATAATAAGACGTTGAGTTTGCCAAAATCTCTTCAAACTTGTTTGACTATGACATATGATATTTTAGAATAAAATAGGATCGGAGACTTTTTGCAAATTCCTAATAAGATAAAACTTCAACCCACTTCCAAGAAACTACACATGAAGAAGACTTCAGATAGTCAGCTAGTAGCTAGCTGCTCCTGTCCTGGTCGATGACCCAAGCGCGTCCTAATTCTCCAAATGACTATTCCTACCTTTCACCTTCCGCTAGACTACACGCATAACACAATTCTTAGTCAGTCAGTCAGTGGCTAGATCACCTCCCATCAGACTATGCGCATAACACCTTCCATTCTCATGATGTGTTTTTCCGCCAAAACCGCAAAATTTTATTTTCTAGCCACCATCCGAACCAGTTTTCTCCTATTTAGCCCACATATCGGAGGGCGTTGATTTTGGTTGTTCCCGAAAGGACGAGCTATCGTTCTTTGAATTTGAAATAGTTCAAGACTCCAATATATAAAAATGAAATAATTCTCTGGTTTTGGTTATTCCTCATTTTAATTTATTTTCAACATATACGAATACGATTCAATTAAGAATATCAATAACACACTTCAAAACACACACAAGAATAAGCCAAGTCCTCCAACAGGATTAAAATAATAAAAAATTACATTCGCATGGATGTATCTTCAACCACAAGTAAACGACCAAACCATGCCACTATTCTCTTAGCTGCGAGTCACTTGCTTCGGTTCCGCACCACGTAGAGTACCGATCCAAGCAGGTGGCTGCATCCCAGTCTGCTCATAAACCGTATCAAGAACCGGAGGCAACATCTTGTAAAGTCCAGCTATATCCTTCATAGCATTCCCACTACCACCACCCTGTTCTCCACCATGGTTCCAAACACTAATCTTGGGCTGCAAGTCTCTAACCGCCATCGCATTAGTCTTAGCGATCTCTTGATAAATACCATTGTTAATCATCAAGAAGTCTCTAAGACAAGAATAGTCATTCTGAACAGCGTCTAAGAGGGTTCTTAGATAAGTCCCTTGCGCACTAGCTAAGGCAACAAGTCCCTCTGCTTCTTTCTGCTTTGAGTAGAAAGCCGCATCCGCTTGCGCTTTCTGTGCCTCGGCTTGCTTTTGTTTCTCGTATAGAACCGCCTCTGCTTGTTTCTGCTTGTTGTATAGTTCCCAATTTGCTTCTTGAACCTTGGTTTCATACTCAACACTAGCTTTGCTAAGGAACTCAGCCTTGAGCTTCTCTGTTCGAGTCAAAGCGTTCATTTTCTCGACCTGAGTCTGAAGCTCAGCTTCTCTCAAAGCCACGGCCTTGGTTGCTTCAACCTCAGCCACCTGAGCATCCTTAGTCCAAGCAGCTTTTTTCATCGCAAGCTCGGCATTGGCCTTAGCTACATCAGCCTCCTTCTGATTCTCAAACACTTTAACCTCAGTCCTCACTTTGATTTCTTCTTTTGTTCCTTCTCCTTGCCTCTGCATCGATATGATCTTTGACTCAGCGTCAATTTTGGCTGCGTTCTGGAGAGTAAGACCAGTCCGTTCCTTGGCACCGATCTCTCCCTTCATCTTGGCCTCAGAGACATCGATCCTAGCCTGATTTGCTGCTTCCATTTGAGTCTTCTGACCCAAGTAAGAGAAGTATTCATGTCCAGGCACATCAACGAGCTGCTTCACATTGGCATTGTATATCACAAGACCAAACTGGTTTAATTCTAGTTGAACCTTATCAAACACCTCCTTCTTAAACTCCTTTGTCCCTTCAAATACATAAAATCAAAAACTCTTTTAACCAAAACTTTCACAAAATATGTCTTAGTTATAACCAATCAAACTGACATTTATTTAAAGAGACTTAGCCAAATCATTATACAAAACCCTAGTCTTACTACAACTTTATGTCACCAATCAAATCCGAAAAATATCTACATAAATTAAATCTACCTTAACATCCTCATATTCACCAATAAACTTAACATCTAAAACCCTAAATTTGGGGTTTACCTTTAAAGATCTCTTCCATAGTCATGGAAGCAGCAAGAACACGAGTCTCTCCTTCAATAACACCTTCAACAAGCTCATGGACATGATTTGAATCTTTATCATGAGGAGAAATCAACCTAGCATACAAAATCAGCGCGTCATCGTCATCAACGCGAGGACCAATCGTAAAAACAGCGGGAAGAACAAAAGGAAGCTTCTCTGCGCTCATGGCTTGGACTTTGAAAGTATAGTTCACCGGAGAAACGTCGAAGACGGTGCAAGATTGCCATGGAAACACCCATGACTTCTTGGAAAGCTTGATGTCTTCGATACCAGCACCGGTGATCGCCAAATACTGTGACGCTCTTGCAACTTTGAACATCTTTTGATTTAATTTGGACTTTTCGCCCAAATGATTTAGAAGACTTTGTTTTGAGTTCTTAAGGACTTATTATATATATATAGTCGTGCGTTATGTACGAAGACTTAGTCTTACAGAAAAAATCAACGCATTTCCAAGAAACTACATATTTGAAGCCATCGCCTATTGGCGGCGAGGTACTTTAGGTTTATTTTGAAGTTAAATATGGAATCCTTAAATTACTCTTTTTTAATGATTTTTTTTTTCTCTTTTTGGTTTTTGGTTTAAGTGGTTAAATTGGTAAGTTTTGTAATTTACAATCATACTAAATTTTAACCCGCGGTACACCGCGAGAACAATTTATTTTTTAAAATAATATATATAAAAGTTTGTAAATTGTGTATATTATAAAATGTTTTTATTTTATAGTTTACAATTGTTATTAAGTAACGTCCTGCCAAACCCTGCCAACCTGTCCTCTAAAAAAAACTCATTTATTTTATTAATGTTGATCTTATTTATGATATGTTTATGAATTATTGTCTAAATATTTTGTAATTTTGTAGTAATTAAAT
>Ga0041059_1002501_pt1 | contig 13590 bp, 9 predicted proteins | sample AraColnosormetaG_FD_56232 | JGI IMG/M metagenome (GOLD analysis project Ga0041059, IMG submission 56232) | Arabidopsis roots microbial communities from North Carolina, USA - Col MF nosort | ecosystem: Host-associated > Plants > Roots > Unclassified | place: USA: North Carolina | collected 2013-09-02
AAAAAAAAAAAAAAAAAAAAAAAAAAGCTGGCATCGTTAGCTAGCGAATATATATGTAGGCCTTCTTTTAATTTTTGTACAGTATGATCAGATCTTCGTATGATAACAGCAATTGGGCCCAAATATGGACAGTTTGGTTAAGCCCACGGAAAAATGACTTGAATAAGAAAAAAACTTGAAATATGGAATTATTACCGGCTCTCAAAGCCTAATTGTAATTGGGAAAGAAATCATGTAAACATATTTGAAAGGATGTAGAAAACACATACGTTCCTTTACCAGTCACACCCAACAAAAATAATATTAGAAGTTCTAGAAGACTTTCTTTTTACTGATGTTCTTAGTTTCTTATATAAAATGATTTTTTTTAATAAAAAATATGACTATAAATTTTGTTTAATGTACTTTTCATAATTAGAAAAACTTCAATCTAATCCAAATTATGTAAAATTAAATGTAAGATAAATTAGTTTAATCAAATTCAATAACTGTGTATAACGATCAAACCAGTCTTATCATATCAAATTTAATTTTCACTTCTTTTTTATTTATTTAAAGATAATAAACATAATTTCGTGCGGGTATTATGTATAACTCGAATAATCACAGACTTAAAATAATAACCACAGCAAGAAATATAGATGATGCAAATCATGCAATTGGCATCTAATATAAAACTCCTAAATTTGGCTATATATATCGTGGACAGGCATAATTCCCTTTGAATTGTAGTGACTGTTGCTGGTATATGTTCCTTATTTATTTATGAAATGTTTGGAACTTGTCATCATATTAAAAGTATCTATAAAATTTTATTGACAATAAAAAAAGTTATTTATTTAATTTATTTGATTCCTAAATAATGCTTCCAGTGTAACAGAAAAATCAGCGAGGTAGAGGAAACGTCACGTCGAGACGATGTAGTTTTTTGGTTTCTTCTGGTTTTGTGCTCCAATAAAAAGCAATTTGTGAGCTAATATTAAATTAAAAACCAAATAAAATATGACAAAGCACCGTTCTTTTGGGTAATTTTATTACTGGTTCATGATTTCATCTAGAAGGTCAGCTTTAGATGTGACTTAAAATATATGATATTAGTCAGATTATAACATCGTTGTCGAGTTGATTGTTAAATTGTGGAGACTAATGAAAAGTAATGAATCATCTAAACGTCGTTTTATTCTTATTTAAATATATATAACGTGGAGCATAATTTGTTTCATCTTTGCCCCAAGTCGATCGTCGCTCAACCGGCTAAACCCATAATCATGTTTTGTGAGAGTAGGATCAAGTCTTGCACTCGAACACCGGTTATAGAAAGAAGACTAATTTACTCTTCTTGTAACAAATTGTTTCTCATTATTAATTACAACAACACCCGATTATTCAATATTACAATGGAAAATTAGTTGAAAAATATCAAAAACATCATTATATTACAAAGAGTAAATCGATTATTATATTATACACTAACAGAGGAACGACACGTATAATTCAACCACTAATAATAAAAGAGCTAGAAAACGGTAACAATTTCTAAGCACCACGTGACAAGTCCACGACACGTTCCAAAAACCGTTGACACTCCTTGGTGACTCTGCAAAGCGACTCGTGCGCCAAACCACCACCGTCAATGCTCAGTGACATCTCCGCCGAGTCTCTCAACTTCTTCACTTTCCTTCTCATCGCTTCACCTTCCTTCTCAGTCATAACCTTCCTCACCAACGCCTCAATCTTCCACCTAGAAATATCCTCCTTTGGATCATCCAATCTGACTGCGATTCCCAGTTCGTCGCTGAGCAACGCCGCATTCATATTCTGCTCGGCAAAAAGTGGCCATGCGATCATCGGAACGCCGCCAACGACGCTTTCCAACGTCGAGCTCCAACCGCAATGGGTCAAAAACCCACCAACGGCCCGATGGGACAGGATTTCAGCTTGTGGGGCCCATGAGGGGACCACGAAACCTCTATCACTAGTACGACTCACGAACCCTTCCGGTAGATACTCTGGCGTGTTGTCTTCGGTTCCACCACCGTTAGCCGAGACATACTCGCTACAACACGAACCGTCGACCGGTGGTCGAACCACCCATACGAACCGTTGCTGGCTCTGCTCGAGTCCCCACGCCAATTCAGTTAACTGTTTCGCCGATAGACAACCACCACTCCCGAAGGAGATATAGAGAACCGACTCGTTCGGTTGTTCGTTTAACCAATCCAAAACCGGGTGATCGGTTTCGGATGATTGTATCGGTCTGCATAAGGGACCGATTGGATAGACCGGTACACGAGCAACCCGGCCCAAGAGCTTTGGGTTTAGAAGGGACTTCAATGATTTGGGCTCCATCTCTTCCCATGTATTTACCAAAATTCCATCGGCTTTTGGGTAAGCCAGACCATGACGAACAAAATCCCGGTACACCGGTTCGTCGGGAACCAGATATGCATCCAGAGTATCTTCGAACCTAACCGGTTCACACCCCGGTATAGCGAGTGGGTTTCTTTGCACTGTGTGCTCTTCCTTGATATCTTTGTCCAAATTTGGATAATAAATCGAAACTCCGAGAAAACGTGCGTTGGTAGGGATAAACACATAACTCAACATGTTAAATTCCTTTGCGAGACATAACGCATCTGTGCCAAACAAGTCAACGATCAGAGCCGTTGGCTTTTGATGCATGGCAGCGATCTTGGATCGGAGGGCTGGAACTGCTGCACGCATAATGACTCCGATCTTGGTCACTACATGGTCGTCGGGGTCCACTAAACCATAAATGTCCGGCGATGGAAGTTTGACGATGTCGACGCCGGTTGAGTTTAGGAACTTGGATTGAGCGGAGGCTGCGTCGGTTTCGAGGACGAAGACGGTGACGTGGAAGCCGTTGTTAGCGGAGAGACGCTTTCCAAGCTCGATCACCGGGATGACATGGCCCATTCCGGGACTGGAAAACATGGCGGCGTGTGGTTTTGTGATATGCATCACTACTTCTTCTTATTCAGTTAGCTTTTTGTTTTTATTTAGAGAGGCTTTGTTTTGTTAATGATGTGTTTCTATGGTCGTTGTATATGGGTTACTTACTTATTTATAGGCAGATTTATAACATTTATAAATAAAAATATTGATATAGACTATAAATTGTAGTTTAATAGTTGTATATTATTTGAAAGACAAACAATGAAATAAAGTAATTATACTGTATATGTAATCTAATATTCTTACCTTGTATTTTAGGCAAATTTAAGTATTGAGACAAAAGCAATAACATATCTGAATCTTCATTGAATTATATATATTTAGTTTAAAGTTTTGTAATTTTCTAAATAAGTAGTTAAAACTTGATTAGTTTTTTTAAAAAACTAATTAAGTTAAAGAAGTGGTGTGGAAACATTCTAGAATAAGTGATACCAATTGCGATTATACAGTTTAACCGCTTGTTTGGTTTGCGTGTGAGTTGTATTTTTTTGTCTGCTAAGGGTGCACATGGTGTTACGAAGACACTAAATGGCGATTAGTAATATTATATATGCAGAGATGCTTGAGCAATATTCTAGAGGTACACTATACTGTTTGGTCAAGAAATTACTGTACATTATTTATAGTTGAATTATGGGATCAATGTTTGTAGAAGTCGATATTGTTTTAGTATATAGTATATTAGAGCATCTTTATTAGTTTAGATACCCACTAAGTATAATTACTAGAATAATATTATGTTTAGTTTAAATTAAATTGAGAAACTCATCTAATTTTGAGCATCCATTGGTTAAGTATCTAAACAATATAATAGTAATTTTAGCTAAAACAAAAGTAATATTTTTTGATTAATAAAAAATTAGAACCAATAAGGAAGAGACTCAATGATTCTGAAAATCTCCCAAGTGAAAGATGGTTCTTAAACTTGTTTAGTAAAAACCAATTTTTATTTGTTTTGAGAATTAGATATCCTTTCTCACACCCCTAATGAAGTTGCTTTTAGAATCAGAAACTAAATAAAGTAATTATGAAAAGGCATAATGATTTATTTAACTTAGCTGAAACTTATATAATTTGTGGAACCTATTATCGTTAAATCGTTTCCCTGTTACCTATATGATATTTTTTTAAGACTCGACTAACATGTTACATATTGAATCCATTTAAAAAAAAAAAACTTGTAGGAACGATACATAATTAAAATTTCAAAGATTTTGCCCAAGTTTCCTGTTTTTGATTTTTGAGATAATGTATATTATACAAACCTTATTGTCGGTGTATGTAGACTGTATTTTTTTAACAGATTGAGCAGAGTGCATAGCACGATGGTTGACCCTATTTAGATCTGGCGTAAAGACCAGTCCGAGTCTCTTTTTTTTGTTTACATTTTGAGTAACATAGCAGCATAACGATACATATATTAGTAATGTAATTATATTATTTTGTATAAAATGAAAAATGGAACAAGAGTTTGTCTAACTTAACGTGAAGTAGAGTAAAAGAAAAAAAAAACGTGAAGTAGAGTAAAAAGTAAACAGATATCACCAAAAAAGAAATTAACTATGAGTATTTTTTGGGTTATAATTAAAAATTCAAAGTTAAACCAATCAAATATATATCTAATATTTTTTTCGCGTTCCCTATATATATGGTTTTGTTTGTTAGTATTTAGTAATCGTAATTAATTGGTTTACTTTAATTATATATATAGTTTTCTTAGAGATGATTGGTCCATCGTAAGAGCTAGCTACCCCCTCAATTGTCGTATACAACTCAATATTATGATCATGTATTTCATAAAATATCTTCTGAGGAATCTATAGAAAAATGACCAATTAATCACCACATGATCGGGCTCACGTTGGAGATGGTGGATCACATGCCCGATATTATATTTTATGTAAATCAGTAATTAATATTGACCAGCACATATTCCAATGGTGAAAAGAATTGTATACACATTCAGACATTCTATCGAAAAAGGAAGAAGAAAAACAAAAAGTGAGGAGAAAAGAAAGATAGTAACTGTTTTGATTCTATGATGAAAGTACCTTAATAAGCAGGAATGCAATTATAAACTTATAGCCCATGTATTATTAGATCACCACACAACCATTTCTTTTTTTTACAAACCTAACCCTACTTTCTTCATCAACCATGGATTATCGTTTGTTTGATTGCTGGTAACCAATTGGTCACATTTTCTAATCCCATATATCACGACTCACGTTGGTAACTATTCCATCACATGGCTTTACGACCACCAATGAAAATATTGAGATTCACGAAAATTATTGTTTTTTTTTACTTATCATTTTTGTCAGGTGAACATACAGAGCTTTAAACGTTAAACTTATAATAGCGGTTATAAGAAAATACAAATCAAAATTATAAAATGCAAGATCACTATAAAATGCCAAACGGATGCCGTGGCTTCTGTCTTTTGGGTGCCATAAAATTTGATTCATTCAAAGAACATTATTCTAAATAATGGCGGTCACTCCGGTCAGAGAAAATAATCAGTTAATAGTAAATCAAAATTGGATGTTTGTTGTTGAAAATTCCGCTTATTATGATATGGTCTTATGACTAAATTTTCTTGATATTACGTAATATATTCTTCCTGCTCTCTAATAAAACAAAATATATAATTAAATTTCATAATAGAGGAAATGATTGAATTTTATTTATGGTTCTATGGAAGGAAATCATCAAATTAATCAAAAAATAAAATTAGATTTGAAACTTAACTAGCTCTATTTAGTTTTTTTATATACAATGTTTTGTAACCAAATTTCTTATCACGCTATCTCCGTAGTTACGTAACATTAATCCCGTGATTCTAATGAGACAAATATATTTAACTTGTTATATGGTAAGTCAAGGCTGGAACGAAGAAAGTCGATCTCCGTCTTACGTGATACGATCTTAATCTTGTTCTGACTTCGTATTTGATAATGTATTATATGAACTGTTTTTTATCTTCTTCTTTTTTACCAATTAAAGTGAATAATTGATATTACTATTAGAATATTTAATTGGCGCGACAAGTTAAATAAACTCATCACATGTCACAATGTTACGTGGTCCAATCATTCTCTCACCTGCCACAATGATAATTTCATATTATATATGTAATGCATAAGATTGAATAATTGATGTTACTTGCCATCTAGATAGGTAAATATTGGGTCCGAGTTTAGGTTTGGAGGAAAAACGAAGAATTGAAAACCAAATGATAGTGGTTTAGTGGTCACTATTTCAAGAAGAATTGTCATGTATAAGTAGGAGGTCGATTTACTCTAACAGCGAAATTTACTAAATTATTTCATATGTATAGTCGAAATGGTGTATTGTTTTAGGCTCATTAGAAAATTCGATGAATGAACTATTCGACAATTATACTGATTTTAAAAAGATTAGTCGGATGAACTTTTATGAAGTGGAATTGTGAATAGAAAAATAAAAAGTAAAAAAATATATATAGTAAAAGAGTGGAAATATTGTTGTACTTTCCTCCACCACTAAAGGAACTGAATAAATAACTATTTTTATTCGTTTTTCATTTTGATTGGTGATTTTTTAGTAAGTTATAAGAATAATTTTGTTTTTCTTTGTTTAGTTCTAGGCTTCTAGCTAACAAAAGCTTCCAGTGAAATCCATTATTTGCGGTCCCAAGTATCTCTCAAAAGTCATGGCCATCTACACCAACGGCTCATACAGAGCAAACTCCTCATATAATAAACACTGATGATGCAACTCCTCATGTTCGCTCACGCTCCACTATAAATGTTGTTTATTGCAAGAAATAAAATTATGATTCTGCCACTGATGTTTTTTAGTGGTTAAGCATCAATATTGGTGATCACCGCTTGATCAACAATTGCCAAAACATATTCAGCGACCACAATGACGTTCAAAGAATTTGGTTGAATATTAGCGGTAAAATTAATTCTCTTATTTCATTGGTCAAATACTTAACCACCAAAATAATAACGGTTATTTTTGGCGACCATCACTAATTATCGTAGTGGTTATGTGGTAATTGAATTAACATTTGATATCCAATAAATTTGGCTACCGATTTAGTCATCAAAACTGTCATATTTGTCTAACTATTGTTAAAATATACAATATATTTTTTTATTTTTTTACTAATTTTAAAACAAAAGTTATACTCCAACTAAATAAAATATAACCGTTTTTTAAATAATTTTAATAAATGGAAAAAAGAAATACAACAAAAATAAAATTTGTTCAACGATTGATGAAAACTGGGCAAATCAAAGCATCTGCCATCTGGTCTGGTGGTTGGTGAAACCCAACCCACTTCAATGCCAAAATAAAAAGTCTTATGTAAGCCCATTAATTTAAAGCCTACTAAAGGATTTGATTATATATTTCGGCCCATTTTCAATATTTCGAGCAGTACGAAAACGCCGTCGTTTGAGAGTACGTGATCGTCAACGCCTGGGTCCGTTCTACGATCGACCATCGCCGAGTCTGCTTCTTCTTCTCTCTCTCTCTCTCTAGTGGTCACACTCACTTCACACCCGTGAAAAAACCCTAGGAACCAAATATGGTGAACCTCTCGAGATCCGTCGCGTTGATCTCTGTATTCCTCCTTCCTTTACTTAGCTTCTCTTTCTCCGTCGATAATCCGACGGATCGGCGTGTTCTTGTTCTTCTCGATGATTTATCACTCAAATCCTCTCATTCTATCTTCTTCAACACTCTCAAGTCTCGTGGATTCGATCTCGATTTCAAGTTAGCTGAAGATTCGAAGCTTGCGCTTCAACGATACGGCCAGTACTTGTACGATGGGTTGATCATCTTCGCCCCATCAACAGAACGTAAGATCTCCGATCTCTGAGCTCCCTGTTCGATAATTTTGTCTATATTTTGGAAATCGATTTGGTCATTTGTCATTTCGTTGTGTATAGGGTTTGGAGGATCCTTGGATTCGAAATCCATTGCTGATTTTGTTGATTCCGGTCGTGACTTGATCTTATCGGCGGATACTGCTGCATCTGATTTGATTAGGGGTATTGCCACAGAGTGTGGGGTTGATTTCGATGAGGTTGGTATTCTCATAATGTGGAATTACCTCTTTGTTGGAACAAATTGCGACTTAGGATTTTGATTTATAGCCATTTGTTTCCTTAGGATTCTTCAGCTATGGTTATTGATCATACTAGCTTCTCCGTCTCTGATGTTGACGGCGACCACACCTTGATTGCTGCCGACGATTTAGTGAAATCCGATGTCATTTTGGGAAAAACCAAGATTGAGGTAACTTCCATGCTTTCTAGCTGAGTTATATGACTTATATTCACAAGTGCTTCTTCTATGGTTTTGGATTTAAGATAATGTATGAAATCTCGGGTGTTGGGGGTTTTTTGAGTGACACTTTAAGTTCATTTTGTGTTCGTGTTTATGATTTACAGGCTCCCGTGCTCTTCAGAGGAGTTGCACATTCGTTGAACCCTACTAACAATCTGGTAAGTCGAACATCATACTCTTTTCTTGCATTGAGTAGATGACTATAAGTACAAGATTAATGTTTCATATGAATAACTATACATTGATCTGGGAATTAACTTTTTGCTAATCTATACCTCATGCTCCATTCCTAGGTTTTGAAAGTTCTTTCAGCCTCTCCATCAGCTTATTCTGCTAACCCAAGCTCGAAGTTGTCTAGTCCCCCCCAGCTCACTGGGTCTTCAATTTCGCTAGTCTCGGTCATGCAGGTCTGTCTCTCTTCTGTAACTAGCTATATATGCCCCTGGATAATTCGATATTTCTTTGATGTCTGAACTATTATGTTTTTGTCTGCACTTAGCTCTCCACTTCTGAAATGTAGTTTCATTCACTGCCTTGGGTTCACATAATTTGATGCATATTTTGAAACTGCAGGCCAGGAACAATGCTAGGGTTGTGATCTCAGGCTCAGTGCAGTTGTTTAGCGATAGGTGAGCAAATGTTTGATGGTATTCCTCCAACTATTTCATGCCTATGGATGTTTCTGACTCAGAGTTTGGTTTTCCACGAGACAGGTTAATCAGATCTGGTGTCCAGAAAGCAGGGAGTCCGAACCAGTAAGTAGACACATAGTTTATCAAGTCAAACTTTTAGTCGCCTGATCTGTAGCTACAAAGATTTAAGGATTCTTTTGTCAGTGATAGATGTCTCATTACATTTTGAAAGAAGATTAGCTGATCTTATCTAACACTTTCCCAGATACGAAAAATCTGGCAACGAACAGTTTGTGACTGAACTAAGCAAATGGGTCTTCCACGAAAGGGGCCATCTGAAGGTATATGCATAATCATTTTCACTTGTTTTGCTCTTTCCTTGAAACTTTCGACTCTGCAGATGTTAATTGCTTACTCCTATACATAAATCAGATGATAGCTTGTTTGTTCAATTAGTCATCTCTGTTACCTTCATTGGTGCGTTCCTCACTTAGCTTTTGTGTCCAGGCTGGTAATCTTGTACACCATAGGGTTGGAGAAACAGATGAGCCAGCTATATATAGGATAAAGGATGACCTGGTATGGTTCTAGATCTTCTGACTCAACCAAAGATGTGTGCTTAGGTGATAATCTCCTGGGAATATGTGGCAAGCTTTTAATGTGGCTGTTAATTGCAGGAATTTTCTGTAGAGATATATGAGTGGTCAGGAAAGAGCTGGGAGCCGTATGTTGCTAACGATGTGCAGGTTCAGTTTTACATGATGAGCCCGTATGTGTTGAAAACCCTGTCAACAGACAAGAAGGTAACTTATTTCTGATCTCCAAAGCAGAGTCATCTCGTCTTTTTTTTGTTTTTGGATTTAAGTTGCTTTCAACTTTAGAAGTTAGAACTCAGTCTGCTTTGTTGCCTACTTTGCAGGGTCTGTTTCATACATCTTTCAAGGTTCCTGATGTCTACGGTGTATTCCAGTTTAAGGTTGAATATGAAAAGCTAGGCTACACTACATTATCTCTTTCGAAGCAGGTGAGTAACTAACTATCTCCTAGAGTTTTGCTCACTTTCCAGACTAAGACATGATGCAAAAAAAATGCGGGCTTTTGCAGATTCCGGTGCGGCCTTACAGACACAATGAGTATGAGAGATTTATCCCAACTGCGTATCCTTATTATGGAGCCTGCTTTACGACGGTAAACCCTAACTTCTTCTATCTTCTCACTTTCACACATACACACACACACACACAGAGGTACGACTGAGAAAGCTAATCTTTAACTTCATCGTTTGCTCTTGGACACAGATGGCTGGTTTCTTCGTCTTCAGCTTCGTCTACCTCTACCATAAGTAGAATCCCTTAAATGGTGGCCAAGTCCCATAAAGTAAGCCAAACCTCCATATTTAGATGAGAAAAAACAACTTTCGAACTAGAGACCAATATTTTTGGGCAGCAAGGTTTTCATATGTTTCTAGTTTTAGCCAAACAGTTGCAACCTTCTTTTTGTTTCCCAGATATTTCTATGTTAACGTAACTTTACACCCTTTCTCTGCTCCTTTCTCCTCTCTCCCGTAATCAAAGATATAAGTATGCCCAAGGCAGCTCAATAATCAACCATTTAAAACCCATAAATCAATTCAGGGTAATATATGTAAGTATCTATAATGGTTGCGGAACAATTGTAAATATCGTGATGTCATTGGTAATCGTGTAAATATCAGAAAGTATCGGGGTCTGTGTGAACTAATCGGAAACGGTTGGTGTTTATGCAAAATAAACAATACTTTCGACTTTTTGTGTAAAAATAAGCAAAAATAAACCAAGTTAAAATTACGGACTTGTTTTCGTATTTGGGCCCATTGATAGAAACTCAAAATTTCGATGATCATTTGATTCATTCCCAATTTCACGCATCTAAACCAAAATGAACAGATGGGTTCACAACGAAACCATAATCACTGGCCCAGGAATAGTACTTTTGTTGCTCTCGTTGTAGTCAGGAGTCATGGACTCATAAATATGGTATAGTACTAGAAGAGTAGTGCACGAATACAATCATCAACTTGTAGTTGGTACACAGAGGGGAGACTGATTAGAGAGTGTAATAAAGGTGAAGAATAAAAGAATTATTTTATTAAAAAATGCGACTTGACTAAACGAAACAGTGTGGAACATGTCAAACTCGCGACCAAATACACAAATGGGAAAATCAAAGAGAAGACAAGTCAAAGATAGAAGAAGCAACTCAGTTGTTTCTCTCCTCTTCTTGTTCCCCACACCACAATCCATCCCTCTCCTTCACCACTCTCTCTTTGACTTTCAGAGTAACTAAGATTTCAGCTCAATCTCTTATCTCTTCCGGATCCTCATCGATTTTCAGGTACTTACCGATCCGATCTCAGTTTTAGTTCCAGCCTCCCGCAACGAAAACTCTGTCTTGATTCTCGCACTCTGCTTCCTACAGACCAGATTTTTCTCAAATCAAGTAAGATTTCTGTTTCTGTAGGTTCTTCACTAGTTTTGTTTGGAAAGTGTGCTCAAAACACTGGTTCTGGATTCTATTTGTCATAAAAGTCAACATCTTTTTGGCTCTTATTAATCGTCCCTACCTGAGACAGTCCATGTTTCTTGGAATGTTCTCCAAAACCATGGAAGACAAATCAAATTCCAGCAGGAACAGAACCAACAACACTCCACTTCCTCAACAGATCCGAACAGACATGGGTTCCTTATACTCTGCAGATCTTACTGCTTACAATTCAGCCTGTAGAGAAGATCCAGATTTACAATCCTTCGATTCCTCTCTTCACCAACGCACCAACCGGGTCATCAACTCGCTCGCCTCTGGTGCTCAAACTCGGTCTTTATCCTTTGACGCGCTCATTGAAGTCTCAGGGTGTCTTCTTGAAATGAACCAAGAAGTCGTTAGGTTTATCATTGAAAGCAAAGAAGACGTCTGGGACAACAAAGATTTGACATGTTTGGTCAATGCTTATTTTGATAGTAGCATCAAGACTTTAGATTTCTGCAATGCTGTTGATAACTGTGTTAAACGCGCGAGGATAGGCCAAATGCTCTTACAGTTTGCGCTTAAGCAGTTTGAGATGGAGTCATCAGGGAGCAACAAATCCGTGGAACCGGGTACTAATAAGTACGCGAAAACTTTGGAAGAGCTTAACAAGTTTAAGGCTTCTGGTGATCCGTTTGATGGAGATTTCTTCATGCTGCTTGAGTCTGTTTACGAGCAGCAGGTTATGCTTCTGGAGATACTTCATAAGCAAAAGAGGAAGCTTGATAAAAAGCTTAAGAACATAAAGTATTGGAAGAAAATCTCGAATGTGGTTTTTGTGACTGCGTTTGTCTCTGTTTTGATCTTCTCTGTTGTAGCAGCCGCTGTTGCTGCACCGCCAGTTGTGACTGCGCTTGCAGCTGCGTTAGCGGTTCCAATTGGATCAATAGGGAAATGGTGTAATCATCTTTGGAAGAAGTATGAAACGGCTGTGAAAGGACAGAAAGATATTGTTCTGTCGATGAGGATTGGTGCTTATGTTACCATGAAAGACATGGATAACATTCGAGTACATGTAGATAAGTTGAAGATTGAGATGGAATCGATGATGCAAAAGGTTGATTTTGCACTCAAGGAGAAAGAAGAAGAAGTGGCTGTGAGGCTTTCGATGCACGAGATCAGCAAGAAGTTTGATGTTTTCACAGAGAGAATCGAGGAAGTGGGTGATAACGCGACTAAGTGTAGCAAAAATATCACATTGGCGAGAACAATCGTTCTGAGGCACATTCTTAGCTTCCCCTCAAGTTCAGATTCAGGGCAAGGAAACTTGTAAGTTTTGGTTTCTTCGTTTTTGTTGGGTTTGTGTAAAGTTTGGATCTTTGGCTCACATTATGCATGTCTTTTGGTCAGGATTGAGGCTATCACATTGTGAGAGATAGATACATAGCATAAACTGGTGGTTTTTGAGAAGAGGTTCTGTGGTATGTCACATAACGCTTATATAATGTTATGTGTAACAGCTCTTGTATACATCTGTATCTGTTTAGCACAGCATAATGTATTACTCAATTGGAAATAAAATTCATAGTCTATATTAGATATGTCGCCTCCTTTTTTTTGGCTTAGTATTGAAGCTAACCTGCTTTCTTGTTGTGATCATATCCATGCCGCTTCTCTCTCGATACATAGACTAGCCTGATGTCAACATGTTAAATCAAGTTTTTAAGAATCTGCTTCTGCTCCATAAACTGGATCTGCATTCGGAGAAGACAAATATACACAATCTCGTATAAGAACAACTCATGCCAATCCTTCCATTGCACTTTTAATCACCAAAACTAAAAGTCCTTTCTGTTTCTTCTCTCCACAACTCGCAGATAATCTTTTAATCATGGCTTTTTTTTTTATTTATCTAAATCAATTTTTGAATCTATAATTAACTACAGCAAACGCAAGTCAGGTCAAATAAGTTAGGCGAAGATAGATATATGATTGTTGTAACGGCAACTTTTTTTTACCGTTGTGATCAATATTTGTATTAGTGATTTCCTTTTTTAATAACATATATAAAATGGAAATTTCCTTTTTGTTTGACGAACCTAAACCTAACGTTTCCTTTTTTTTTTTTTTTTNCCGT
>Ga0041059_1002502_pt1 | contig 13587 bp, 11 predicted proteins | sample AraColnosormetaG_FD_56232 | JGI IMG/M metagenome (GOLD analysis project Ga0041059, IMG submission 56232) | Arabidopsis roots microbial communities from North Carolina, USA - Col MF nosort | ecosystem: Host-associated > Plants > Roots > Unclassified | place: USA: North Carolina | collected...
AAAAAAAAAAAAAAAGTAACCANAAGAAAAAAAAAAAAAGGTTATAGAGAGAGAGAGAGAAAAACTGTAACTTCTCTCGAGAAAGAGAGAGAGTGGGAAAAAAATTGCCAAAGAGGAGCCCACAGAGGGTGAGAGAGCGACACGTGTAATGCCAGCTCATCGTCTACAATTGGTTGCTTAAGTATAGCCCATGTATCTGTGACCGCCACGTCTCGCTTTTTGTTACCAAGTCAGCATACTCGGCACGTGCGGAGTTGATTCGTGCGTGCGAAGCCGAGAATTGGGACCGCCGCGACCTCAGAACTGGGAAGAGGCGCAGAGTTTAAGATTTGCAAGGTCGGTTTTGAGAGTTGCTCAGATTGCGACACGTGTGGTGGTTTTATTGGATATTTACGTGGCGACGTCTGAGCCATGAGATTCAGTGGTGAATAATTACGGCTGAGGTTTTTGGGTGCATCCACCAACACACAATCATTTTGGTTCTAGACCTCTTTGTTGGACATATAAATGGGCCAGGTAATTGGCCGGTTAATAACAACTGGCCCGTCGCAATCATAGTTGTGATAGTGATTTACGGTTTTATTAGTTGGAGAGCTCATGCATGATAGATAATTGTCACAGTTTATGGCCGCCTAGTCTCTAGAGCAAGTTTTAGAACATTGCCACATTGGTATAGATGTTAACGGATATAGAAATGGGCCTAGTAATGTATGATAATGGCCACATCCTTGTGAAACTAAACGTTGTCGCACATATATTTCTTGAGAATTATGCGGTATGATAAGAGGAATAATCAAGCTAATGCATTTTGTTTAAGAGATTGGGTTACCGTTTACATATATATGCATTGAAGATTAAATAAATATAATCAGTTACACATAAGTCGATTTGGGACCTCTTTTGGTATTAAACACACCACAACTTAAAAGAATTTTGTGCATTCCTCCTTTTAGAAGTGGATTCCCCATTCCCTGAAGAAAGATAACAAATCATATATTAAGGAGGGATTATGGAAATTGATTATTAAAACAAAATTGGTGCTTACAGTTGATAAAATCATAAAAATTTAATGTTTAACCTAGGCAAATTACTATTAAATAGATACAGAAATCATGGTATCATCAAATAGATTTATAACGCCATGGGTTTCTGTGGTGTTTTGTATGAATTATCATGTTACTATATATCGAATTTAGATTCAGTTTTTGTGTTGTGGTGTTGTATCGTAGGAACTAAAAATTAAAGTTACGGGATAGTAAAAGTGATTTTTGTACCAAAAAGATTAAAAATATTCAAAAGAATCGTAGACATACTTGGCTTTATCACCGAACCATCCGTAAACGGATTTGAAGGTGGATGATACGGTGTCGACGGCTTGTGGGCCGCCGTGTTCATTGAATGCATCGGTGACACTCGTCATGGCGGAGTCTACCCTCTGCCCAACCGTTGGTTCTTCCTCGGCCAAGATATCCACCGAGTTTATCGAGACAAGTAGCATTACCGACAACAGCACGGCCACCGATATTTTCGCCATCCTATCTCCGGCAAACTTTTTTGCTTCTTCTTCTTTTATTGGTTTATAAAAACAAGAATGATTTAATAACTAGAGGTAGCTCGTAAATTTGTCTTAAGCTTGTAAGAAACAAAAGTCTATTTGTTTACGTACGTGTTTTTCGTGTTTCGTTTGGTTTAATTTGAAGTTCCTTATTTATATGTGAAGGAGATTTAAAATTTGGTTTTATTTACTGGTGGAACGATCCAACGTTGGTAGTGGTTACGCCGAAAATAGTACGACGTGAGATGGCTTTAGTTTCATGCCAGTTCCAAATTAAGCAACAGTTTTATGGTTTTCGATTTCATTTTTTTTTTGGGTCCATATAGTGAATTGGTGATATTCGTTTCTTTTAAACTTTATTATAAATGCTTTATCTCTAAGAAATTTAAAACGTTATAAATGTATGCAATTACATGTGATGTTTAAGCTTTAGTTTATTTTATAAACAAAAGTGATTGTTAAAATATTTATCAAAGCTCTAGATCGAGATGCTAACCAGCTGATGATTGGTTGGAGGATTTTGCAGGGGAATATTCAAGTCTTTGCATTTGGGATTTCAATCATGGTACAATGTATACGTTTTTAATGGTAAAAATACTCTCATTTTCAACAAGTTTTGGAAATTGAGATTACGAAATGGAAATCAGTTGTTTTACTAGGTGGAATAGATGTGAACCAACTATACTGTATAATGATAAATCCCCGTCCATAGACAAATTAAAAAAATAAGAATTTGACAAAAATAGATTAGAATTATAAATAAACAAAACCAAAATAGCTAGATGATTTGTTGTGAAATAAGATTAAACAGAGCAAATAAGAAACACAATGAAAAGGGAATGATACACTCATCAGTATAAGAAAGAAGAAAACATATCCCTTTGAATCCTTAGACATATAGCAATCTTCACATCATGTAACAACTTCACTGGATTCTCATATTCTTCATTAACCTGTCAAAAAACAATAGATTAATTAATATAACTTGACACTAAGATACCACTTTTGTTGATCACCGACCAGTGAAAAATCAGAATCACTTTTGCATTAATATATACCGTTATATTTAATCGTATTCGAATAATATAGAATTAGCTAGATATATACATATATAACATTATATCATTCATATAAGATTCAAAAGTTGAGGACAATGTGCATGTGATGGTGCACAAACAGGATTAGATTTCATGTGACTCCTTTCCTTTTAATGAGAATGCCGGAAATAGAAGGGATGGTGCGTGTGGTTGCATGTTTCTTATTATTATACCTATATTATTATTATTATATAGTCCAACGTTCATCACTAGTTTTAATATACTACTACCAAAAGAACTCATTTATATAATCAGATTTTGAAATTATTTGAACTAAACATATGTTTCTACTAAATCACTATAGAAATCACAAAAACGACCACAAACTCTAAAAGATTTGGTAAGGACAAAAAGATTTCACCTCAAATCAAAATCATCGATGCCTCTAGATTTACTTCCAACATCGACGGTTTTGTATTTAGGCAAAGGTACTAAGTCTTGTTCGATGTTCATGAGATCTTCAACGAGGATGTCGTAGTGACGTTTAACTTCCTCTGCAGATTTACTTCCAACTGCTTTAGCCACGTTTTGCCAACGGTCGGGAGTGTCTTTATCGTAAACGGCTAAAGCCCTCTCGAACATCTTGTTTTGCTTAGACGTCCAAGAAGAGCTCGAGCTCATAGAACTAGAGGCCATTTTATTTAAATTCTTTTGGGAATATATGAGATATATATAGGGAAACAAGAAAAGAGAAAGAAAAGGGATCGATACTAAGTTACGAATACAAACGAATGCCAAAATAGGCTCCTTATATGGAGGAAAAGAGAGTTGAGAGATTCCGCAAGTTGTAGTGTTTATCCAATATTTTTTTAGTTTGTATACCAAAATAAAGAATTATAGTTCTTTTTATGGGTCTACATTTTTTAAGGTCCATAAGGGTTTTCAGAGCATAGTGTCGTATTGTATGAAGAATGTCGAGAAGTCAACCGTTAATTAACGCTCGTATGTGTTCTTATGAAGTTTAAAATTAGTAACCTCTTTAAATTATAGGGTTTAAGCGTTTAATGGTTATTTGTTGAGCCTATGACTTGCAGGGTACGTAGTAGAATCATCTTTGGTTTTAACATAATAACGTAAAGGAATCATTAAAAACTCAAAAGAAAAGTTAAAGACATTGGTATTCATAGAAAAAAAGAGTGGACAAACAAGATCCCGTCTTTTATACTCCAATGAATCAGATTCACCTTAGCTATAATGTAAGTACGTACAAAGTTGTGCTAAGACGATGAATTATGATAGTTTATTCACATACGAAATAGTTTTTGTTAAACTGGTAAAATGGTTTTATATAATCATCGTTTGATATGAAAAGAAAAAGAAAATTCCTTAATATCGAATTAATGGATTCGATATGTCATCTCCTGTACTAAACTTCATAGAGATTTTTCATAACTTTTATTTGTTATTAACTTATTATCGATTAATATACAATAATAATAATAATTTGAAGGAGATGGGATCGATACTCTTGGGCACTTTGTTTTAATTCTAATAACTTATCCCGTGTGATGGAGAAAAGTAAATTTGGACGACAACCATTTTGATAAGAGCCACTTAAATTTAGCTGAAAAAAGAATAATACCATAAGAGATATTATCGTCTTCTTTTGGGATAAAATTCCAATATCCCTATCTCTGCATTGATTCTCATTCATAGTTGTACATTTTTATCCAATCCTTTCTTGTTTTATGAAAATGAATTCATTTTAATAATTATAAGTTATAACAAATTATATGTTTTTTTTGTCAAAAATATAGTAAAGTGTATGTTTCATTATTTCTTTTTCTTAACAGAAATTATATATGTATAATTGATTCTGATAATTATACAAGAATTTGGAGATTCAGTGTGGTCTCATAGCATAATAATGTCTTTTTGCACCATTCCTCTATGGTGCAGCAAAAACACCACATAACGTTTATTGTGAAAAGTTTTAAGACACGTCGTACTACAATCTCTTCCAATATAAGTTAGAAGATTACACGACTCATCTAAATTATGTGGTTTTTACTCCATATTGACTAGAGTGAGAGTGATGACCACACCATTCACCATATCCTACTCTCTATAGGTTTTTGTTAGCTATGAGAGAAATAGTTTCGGTCACTATGGCAAATTTAATCCCGACATGAATGAATTATGATGTTTTGGTGAAGGACATTTTTGAGAACAACTAATTGAGTCTTCATAGATAATACATGATCCGAGTTTGGATATTGGATGCACGAGTTTTTGATGTAGTCACCTTTGTTATCACTCATTCTTACTCAAGTACTAGGTAATTTGTTTTTAGTTTTTAGTATTAGTTACTAGTTAGACCATTTTATTTTGTGTGGATTGTATATTACTATATTTGTATGTATCATTTTTGTGCTTACTATATCAAAGAATTGCCATGATTACCGCAACTATACGAAACCTTTATCTACTTCTGACTTAGAAACACTAGTTACAATTTGGAAAGAACGCAAACTTATTTAGAAAAATGCACTCACGCCGCCTAACTTTGACATACAGTAAAACCTCTATAAATTAATAATATTTGGACCAATAAAATTTATTAATTTAGAGAGGTATTAATTTATCGATAAATAAATAAAATTGTACAAATTTTGTAAATTCTTACAAAAATTCGATATAAAATATAGTTTTTTTCCCTATAATCAATAGTATTTCTAAAACCAATTACAAGTAGAAAGCAATTATTAAGTTTGAAAAACAATACAATTTTTTCGATATTGTAAAATATTAGAATTGAACACTACAAAGAATTAACAAAAATTGAAGAAAAACATTACTAGACTCATATTTTACATATGATATTTATAATATATATTGATAAATTTATATAATTATTAATTTATACTATTGATGGACCATATAATTATATAAGATTTTCAAAAATATTATTATCTTATTAATTTATCGATTTTTATCAATTTTTACATTGGTCCCAACTTGCTCAGAATCTGTGCTCATTCTTATGCATTCTAAAGAACTTGCTCAGACTCTCTGCTCATTACAGCAAAACTTCTATAAATTAATACTTGAAAAATTTATTAATTTTTCAAGTATTAATTTATAGAAGTTTTGCTGTATATGTTTGGCTTATGATGTGTAATTTGTTTGAAATTGGAGGGAAATGATGGGACTCTGAGCACAGGGTCAAAAGAGAAACTTTAGAATGCATAAGAATGATTTAAGTATTATTTCTAAACTTGAGGGTTCTTTTTGAAAATTACAAATAAACGGCAAGCCAACCCTAATTCGAGTCCCATTTCTGTGATCTTGACCTCTTCCTTTCTCACTCAATTTCTGAGCTAAAGTTAGGGTTTTGCCGAGATTTATCGTCCTTCTGTTAAACTCTTCGGAGAAAGATGAAATCTTTCCTCCTCTCTAGACAAGCGATCCACCGTATTTCACTATTATCTTCAAAAACCCCAACTTTCTGCAGAAACTTCTCCGCCATTACATCCACCATTTCTCACTCTGATCGTCATCTAAGAAGCTACGACGAACAAACCCCATTCCAAAATGTCGAAATCCCTAGACCCATTTCATCATTCAATCGATATTTCCACTTTACTCGCGAGTCCCGACTCAGTGAATCCAGTGCCGCCATTGACGACTCAAATGACCAAGAGGAAGATGACGAAGATGGAACAACAAACGAGTTCCTCTCACGATTCGTTTGGATAATGCGTGGGAAAGTCTCAGAAGCTTACCCAGATTGTGACAAGAAGATGATTGATGGTATGCTTCTGCTTATTGTTGAGAAAGTCGTGGAAGAAATCGAAAGAGGTGGATTCAATAAAGTTGGATCAGCTCCACCTTCACCGTCATCGGAGTTTAGCGATGATCTATGGGCTACTATCTGGGAAGTTAGTAATACAGTGTTGAAAGATATGGAGAAAGAGAGGAAGAAGGAGAAGATGAAGCAATACGTTCAATCTCCTGAAGTGATGGAGATGTGTAGGTTTGCTGGAGAGATTGGTATTCGTGGTGATTTGCTTAGAGAACTTAGATTTAAATGGGCAAGAGAGAAAATGGACGACGCTGAGTTTTATGAGAGTTTGGAACAGCAACGTGATTTGGATAATTCGATTAGGGAATCTGAAACTGTGGATGGAGAAGTAGAAGAAGAAGGGTTTGTTCCTTCTGATGAAGTTGAATCTAGGAGTATCTCCCTTCCTAAACGAAAGGGGAAGTTGAAGTACAAGATCTACGGGCTTGAGTTGTCGGATCCGAAATGGGTTGAAATGGCTGATAAAATTCATGAAGCTGAGGAAGAGGCTGATTGGAGAGAGCCTAAACCTGTAACTGGAAAGTGCAAATTGGTTATGGAGAAGCTTGAGTCTTTGCAGGAGGGAGATGATCCTTCAGGGTTGCTTGCTGAATGGGCTGAGTTATTGGAGCCTAACCGTGTGGATTGGATTGCTTTAATTAATCAGTTGCGAGAAGGAAACACTCATGCATACTTAAAGGTTAGACTTTAGTTTCAATCATTAAAATGACTTCCGCTAGATTGTTCTTCTGAAATTCATAATCAAATCAAACTTTGATGCATATTTGTTTGTTGTATTGGCCTACTTCTATAGTGTTGGTTCTTGACTGATTTCCCCAATTGTTCGATTTAAGCTTTTTTGCTAATTGGATTGCTATGGAGGTCATTTGATGGGGTGGAAGTTCTGTGGTTTGATTTCGTTACTTCTTTTAATGGGATTCTTGTTGTTGTTTTATTTGTTACTCTAGGTAGTTTGTTCAATCAAGATGGTGGTACTTGTATGCATATGTCTAACATGGGTTTGGAAGAGATGATTTTTAATCAATTGGTACTGGTTTTGATGTTTCAACAGGTGGCAGAGGGTGTCCTGGATGAAAAATCGTTCAACGCTAGCATCTCGGACTACTCAAAACTCATCCATATCCATGCTAAAGAGAATCACATTGAAGATGTTGAGAGGATTCTAAAGAAAATGTCTCAAAATGGGATCTTTCCAGACATTTTAACCGCCACTGCGTTGGTTCATATGTACAGTAAATCAGGCAACTTTGAGCGAGCAACAGAGGCATTTGAAAACTTGAAGAGCTATGGGTTACGGCCAGACGAGAAGATCTACGAAGCCATGATCCTGGGCTATGTAAACGCTGGCAAGCCTAAACTAGGTGAGAGGTTGATGAAAGAGATGCAAGCAAAGGAGTTGAAAGCCTCAGAAGAAGTTTACATGGCTCTGCTTCGAGCTTATGCACAAATGGGAGATGCCAATGGAGCTGCGGGGATTTCTTCTTCAATGCAGTATGCATCAGACGGTCCACTGAGCTTTGAAGCATATAGTTTATTTGTGGAAGCATATGGGAAAGCAGGTCAGGTGGATAAAGCGAAAAGTAACTTTGATGAAATGAGAAAGCTTGGCCACAAACCCGATGACAAGTGCATTGCAAATTTGGTCCGAGCTTATAAGGGAGAGAACTCATTAGATAAGGCACTGAGACTTTTGTTGCAGCTGGAGAAAGATGGGATTGAAATTGGTGTGATCACTTACACCGTTCTTGTTGATTGGATGGCTAATCTTGGGCTTATCGAGGAAGCTGAGCAGCTTCTGGTTAAGATCTCTCAGTTAGGAGAAGCTCCACCATTTGAACTCCAGGTGAGCTTGTGCTGTATGTATTCGGGTGTGAGGAATGAGAAGAAGACTCTTCAAGCTCTTGGGGTTTTGGAAGCTAAGAGAGATCAAATGGGACCTAACGAGTTTGACAAAGTTATAAGTGCGTTGAAAAGGGGTGGGTTTGAAAAAGATGCGAGAAGAATGTACAAGTATATGGAAGCTCGAAAGTTTTTACCTTCACAGAGATTGCAGATGGATATGGTTGCACCACCTCGAGCTTTTGGGTCTGGATCTGGTAGAGTGAGACGATTTAACTCGTAAGTGGAAAAATCTTTTGAAACTTATTCACCATCGTGTGTTCAATGTTCTGAGCCAACTCACATTACGAGTTTCCATTGATTAAACTGTAGTTGTGTTCTGTAATAATCTTGTTCCTTGGAATTTTGGAATCTATTTACTGCTTCTTTTTAGCTATGAGATTTTTCTTATAATCCATTTCCAAGAAGAACTCTTTTCTGAAATCAACTTTCTATTTGGTTTCTCAACATTTTCCTTCGTTTCTTCCATCTGAATGTATTTTTCATGGAAACGATCAGTTTCATTTCGTGTCCGAAAAGTTATTATGTTTCCTCTTTCATAGAGAAACATATAAATACCATAGGTTCTCTCTTTTGAACATTCTCCTCTCGGATCATTACAATTTTGCCAATTATTGACAAAATCGCCTAAACCGATCACAGTGTAGGCCGGGACAAGATTGATTTTTATTAGGAAAATTAAACGGATACTTGAATTTAATTTCTTTTGTTAACTAACTTTGTTTCTTTGTGATCTCAATTTCCTTTTGACGTATACCTCAACTTTGTAAAAAGCGAACATACAATTTCTTTTATCAAGTAGATATAACTTCAAGAAATTCGAAGAGATAATGTACATGTGTGAATTGTGATGTGTCTGCCACGCATCGTACACGTGTCGCTGTCAGCAATGAAAAAGTCAGAACAATCCATTAACGAGCTAAGACAAAAACAAAAAGTGTTGAATCCAGTTGTTTATGCAAGTTAAGCCGACTAATTTAGTATTGTTATGCAGCTAAATCTGTTTTGGATCGAAGTGTCCATCTTAAACAATTTTCCAAGGTTATCTCCTCGTTACGTTTGATATCGATCGTTCCACCTCAAAGACGAAACTTCGGCATCATCTTTTGTCATGTTTTAGTTTGTATCCTTGTATAACTGTATTGCTTTCAAGAAATTTCATATTTCGTTGTCTATCTAAAACTTTGGAATCAGGACCAAACGAAATAAAATGGGATCCAAAACTACAGATGAATTTACTGTACTAAAAATAATAATCGTAGTCGTCGTAGGAGACAAGATAAGGTTGGAAAGTTAATATCTTCTCTGTCTATAGATTTTAATAATTTAATCAATTCCACTACTTAAATCAGTGGGCTATTACCGGAGTTTTCCAAAGCCAAATCATGGGATTTAGTTTTCTCAAGTTATACGAACTTGGACCGAATAGCCAAGTAAATATATAATATTAATAAACTAAACACAAATTTAATATCTTTGGGGGATAAGAATTATCTAGATGACTTGCATACTTTGCATGGAGCACTATATATAGAAGAATGTTAACACATGATCCTACCGACATTAATGTTTACTAATCAGAAAATCAAAAGGACAATTGGAAAAGATTAATAGCAAATGGGTTCTTTAATGTCAGGATGGGACTCTCGAGTAAGGGATCCCAAATCAGGTAACTAATATCATCATGTATATTATATTTTGGATTAATATTCATGCATGTATGAGATTATATTGTATGTTTGATTATACAATAGAAACTAAAAGATGATTTTTAACATAAATTCAGTGAGAAGGTGCAAGTCGCTCACAAGAGAAGAAATCGACACTTTTTGGAAAACGAAGAAGAAGAATGAAGAAGAAGAACATGTTCAAGCCTTTTCCAAGTTGGTAACTCAGGTTAAAACCAAACTTTAAATTTATTTATTTCTTATTTCCCAAGGAAAGAGACAATATTTCTACTATCAGTGATCTTAGTGAAAATCAGAGTTCGACTTTAAAATTTACCAAAAATTATTAAAATGATCTAAAAAAGGCTTTGAAATTGTTTGCAGGAAGGTGCACAAAGCCAAGCGAAAGAGAAGAAGAGTGTAGATGATCTTTTTGAGAACCAAAGCAAGAGTAGTGGATGGTAATTTTTTTTTTGTGCAAAAACCAATCTCGTAACTAAGTTCTTTAAGAGATATTTGAAATGATAAACTGATGTGGTTGGTCAGGTGGAGAAAAACCTACTGGGCGTTCTTGAATGAGCCGAGGGAGGAAGAGGGTCGACCGAACAACTACGTGTCGCAATTCAAAGTTGCTCACATCGCCAAAATTGCGGGCTCGTAATGACGCTATAATCACCGGCTAATCACATATATATCTCGTGTGAAATGCGATTAGTCGTCTGCCGTTGTGGTTTAATCACCGGCTAATCACATATATAGTATGTTGGCCGTGTTAGTATGTGAATGTGTGAGTAGAGCATGTAACAAAGGGTGTACGATTTTAATGTAAGAATGTGTTTTACTTTATATGTGTCATGTATGTATTTTTTTGGTTGTGTGAGGGTGTAATTTACTTTTCAATGGATCTTCTTAAGTCTTTTCCTTGATGAAATAGCGTGTGCTTATGAATTACGGGAGTCTTGTGCATGATAAAAAAACAAAGATCAATAATAGGTGATCATGAAGACTTTTCTGTTTGTTGTTTCCAAATAACATTTTTACGCCATTCATAACATTTGTCTAATCTTTATTTATTTTTCATTTTAGGAAAGATTGTCTAAAATTTTGTTCATATGTAATCTTACGTATACATTGATAATACATTTCATCCAATTTTTACAATATATGTACTCACTTACAAATTTCATATAGTTTACAAATTTTTATAAGACACGAAGAACAAATATATGTAAACTAAATCACAATAGTAGTGGAGCATATATAGTAGAGCAAATTTGTTGGATATGTTAAAAGGCTATTATATGTATTTAGGTAGATTGTTAGTAACTTATTTTGAATTCTTTTTTAGAAATTGTGGTAGTTTTCTTAATTTTCCCTACTAATTATGTGATTTTTAATATATAAAAATAAAAAAGTTTTGTTTTGCAGTTTCTGGATTTATTTGTGATATCCTATAATGATATAATTATGCAATGTCACCAAAACCAAAACCAAACTCTAAAAGTGAATCATCAATGTGAATGCAATAGCTGTCACACTCTGTGTCTGTGGGTCACAAAAGGGTACTTTGGTAATTATATAACTCGGGGCCGTTCGGTTCCCACCGAACGAAAATATAAAACCGATCAATCTGAGACGGTTGATTACTCTCACTTCAGACTTCTCTTCAACGAAACTAGCCAGAGAGATGACGAGCAAGATTCTAGTTATCGGAGCTACAGGTCTCATCGGAAAAGTCCTCGTAGAGGAAAGCGCCAAGTCTGGCCACGCCACTTTCGCTCTGGTTAGAGAAGCCTCTCTCTCCGATCCCGTTAAGGCCCAACTCGTTGAGAGATTCAAAGATCTCGGCGTTACCATACTCTACGTACGTAGTAATCCTCTTCTCATGCTTGTGCATGTCTTATTCTAACCTTACCTTCTCAAACACTGTATCCAATCTTTAAGATCTTAATTAAGTTCCGTTTCATCTTTTAAGCATTTATGGAAACTTATTCAATTACTAGTAGTAGTTAAGTTGGCTTGATTTTTGATTATATGTGATTTTAGATGAATTTTCAAAAAAATGTTAGGAAAAGATATTTTAAATTGTTGGAATTATTTACAAAAAGTAGTTACTAACTTTTAAAGTTTTTTTTTACCAAATCATCACGTGAATAATGGTAGATTTTACTAATTAATGACGACAGGGAAGTTTAAGTGATAAAGAGAGCTTAGTGAAGGCGATTAAACAAGTCGATGTCGTGATATCAGCTGTTGGTCGGTTTCAAACTGAAATTCTTAATCAAACCAATATCATCGATGCCATCAAAGAATCTGGAAATGTTAAGGTCCGTTTTCAGGCACATCCTTTCTAACAGGCTCTACAAGAAGATCTCACTAATATTTTCTGATCTGTCTGTAACTAATCTTTTTCACATAGAGATTCTTACCGTCGGAATTTGGTAATGACGTGGATCGTACGGTAGCCATTGAGCCAACGCTATCAGAGTTCATCACTAAAGCTCAGATAAGGCGTGCCATTGAAGCTGCAAAGATACCTTATACGTATGTCGTCTCAGGTTGCTTTGCAGGTCTTTTTGTTCCTTGTTTGGGTCAATGCCACTTGCGACTCAGATCTCCTCCTAGAGACAAAGTTTCAATCTATGATACTGGCAATGGCAAAGGTTGTGATGTCCCTTACCATCATCAGATACTTGTGCAAAATTTGCAGTTGTGGTTAAAGTCTGTGATTCTTTCCTTTTTGTTGTAGCCATTGTCAACACTGAAGAAGACATCGTTGCATATACATTGAAAGCTGTTGATGATCCGAGAACACTTAACAAGATTCTCTACATTCACCCGCCCAATTACATTGTATCGCAGAACGATATGGTTGGTTTGTGGGAGGAAAAGATCGGTAAGACTCTCGAAAAGACTTATGTTTCAGAGGAAGAACTCCTCAAAACCATCCAAGGTGATCATTTAAAACCATAAAAACAGTTTTTGATATCCAATATTCATCAGTCCAAAGTACTAAAGTCTTGTTTTTATGTTTGGTCTTTACATGCATTTGCAGAGAGTAAGCCTCCAATGGATTTTTTGGTGGGTCTGATCCATACAATCCTTGTGAAGAGTGACTTTACCTCCTTCACTATAGATCCTTCTTTTGGAGTTGAGGCTTCCGAGCTTTACCCTGAAGTCAAGTACACTAGTGTTGATGAGTTTCTTAACCGGTTTATCTGAAAAAAACTTCGTCCATTATTTTGTGTGTGTAGCTACTGTTAATTCGAGTTTCGATATGGACGCAAATCTTATTTCAAGCTAGTCTCCTTATTTGATAGATACAAATACATAACATAAAAGGTCCAAGTACATTATTTGACTGATATAAGAAAGAGACCTTGAACAGCATTACAACACCAACAATCTCATAACGGTGCATAGTTTCAAGGGTTGACCTTGGGAGCCCATCCAGAGATCACACACTTTTCCTCGGTCTTAGTTTTCTCAAAAGAGTCGAGCGAGAACAGAGTCTTCATGTAGTTATGGACATGGGGAAAGCTCTCAGGGACAGACCAGCTTTTG
>Ga0041059_1002503_pt1 | contig 13586 bp, 6 predicted proteins | sample AraColnosormetaG_FD_56232 | JGI IMG/M metagenome (GOLD analysis project Ga0041059, IMG submission 56232) | Arabidopsis roots microbial communities from North Carolina, USA - Col MF nosort | ecosystem: Host-associated > Plants > Roots > Unclassified | place: USA: North Carolina | collected 2013-09-02
TATATATATATATATATATATATATATATATATATATATAATTCTTAAGCTAGGTTTTTTTTTTATCAAAAATGTTTAATATAAAACTTAAATAAAATTATATTCCAAAGACCAAAACTTACGACTATAGCTTTTGATGTTTCTAGTGCCCAAAAAAAGGGAAAAAGTAAAATGTTGTTGTAGACCTAAAAATTAAATGTAAAATATGATTGTTGTAGATTTATAGTTGTAGACCAAAATATGGATGTGAAAAAACTCTAAAGACACAACCAATCAGGCCCTATGTTGATGATTCATCGAGTTATTTCTATTTGTTATGTTCTAATTGCCATATGAAAGAAGAGCATCTAGCTGAGGTATCATGGGAAAATGATGGATTTGTGTCTTTTGCATACACAAGTGCCATTCATTTTTTAAGATCAAACGTGGCCAAATAAACTACACCAAATGGACCTCTTTCCAAGATGATGAGGAAAAAGAGAGCTTTAATACAAAAATTCTTTAAAAAGAACTGATCATTCTCTGAAATTTTAAGGTGAAAAAGGAGAAGAAAAATGATAAGGATGACAACATGGAAGATGACCTGAAGATGTTTATTTATCAATTGATTAAGAATGGAACAAAAAAGAAGAAGATCAGTTCATTAAACAAAAGTGATGAGAGAGAGGGAATTTAAAGAGAACAAGCGCAAGGTAGAGAGAATTGGAGCAACTTTGGAAGGGCGGGAGCGACAGTTTGGTTATGTAAAATTAAAATATGTATTAGATATTACTGTAAGATGATTTCTTTATAACTATGTTGTTTTCTATGTCACATTTCTCAACGATACTTAGTGAAGTTGTTTGTCAAGTATGTGTATCTAATGTTCACTTCATCGATTAGATTATTTGTGGTTGTGACAAAAGTGTATGGAATTCTTAATACATACAAAATGAGATAATGAAAGATCAAGAATGATATATATTCTCTTCAACAGTCAAGATTAAAACAGATTCCAATTCTTACAATTATACTAAAATTTGAACTGAGCACATGTAACTGAATAGTAAAGTATCTAACCAATTGACTAAAGCATTATCAAACAATGGTCCTAAAACATGATTTATATCTGGTGACATAAAGTAGATGTTATGGCTGCCTTATAGACGGGTCGTGCAAAAAGAAGGATAGTGCATACAATATTAAATATCCAATATACTATGAAACAATATATAATAGTAGATATGACACCATAAATATTTTCTTGGGAATAAGCGTATATCTGATTTATTTTATCATGAACAAATTATCATTTCCATAATTAACTATATGTACTTTAATCACAAAATGTTCTCGAAAAAATCAAAAAAATATTATCAAAATTCAAGTTTTACTATTATCCTAGTATATAGATGTAAATATATTACCTTGAATAATATTTTTTGTTTTTGTTTTCTTTTTAGTTCTAGAAAATCTTAACAGAAATATTTAGGAAATAACTTAGAGATAAGATTCATAAAGTCTGTTTTCAATTATTTTTTGGTAATCAGTTATTTAACCCTTGAACAACTTACATAATTAATAAAATTGGCACTTTGAATGAAGATGAAAGTAATGAATTTGTTACTCTTTTTGTTTTCCATATTTTTTTATATGAGAAATAAATGGATATGTATTTATTATAAAATTATTTTTCACAAACAACAATTGAACTGACGTAATCAATTTCTCTTCGAACACATTTTCATGTGACCTTTGTCATCTTCTATAATGCACTTTTTATCTTCTTTGAATTGGTTCATAACTCAGACCAATTTCCTTCTTTTCATTTTCACAGTTTATTTTTCTCATATTAATTGCATGATATTCTTGCTCATTTGAGCGTCAAATAAGTTTAGAAAAATATCTACTAATCATTTTCTCAACACTTATTTATATTTTCTACCTATATTTAAATAATTTCAACTTTTAAATTTAGAAAGCATCAATAATAAAGATATAATACTCCTATTGTAAATGGTATATTTTTACTATAGTTTTAGTACTCATATACATTTATTATTTATATTTTTAATCATCAATGTAAGTTTATACTTTCACACAATTAGATATAATATCAAATTATATATATGTATTTTCTATAAAGTAAATTCTGTCTAACATCTAAAAAAACATTATACATTCTTACATTTACAATAAAAATTTAACAAAAAATATTTTTTATATCGTAAGGAAAGAATAATATTTTAAATAAATTTCTTCCACTTCTGTATTAACACTCTTAGTAATAGTCACTAATTACTATGTCGAAGTAATGATTTTAATTTTATTGTTCTTGATAAATATATAAATACACAAAAATAAGAATATTGGTTTATGACATGGTAATATTTTATTAGATAGTTAACAGTCCGATGTGAATCTGCCAGTGGACATCATCGATACTACAGATCGAACAAGCTATTATATTCTACAAAAATATTTTAAAACATGTAAAAATAGGATTGCGACAAAATATTGAAAATAGTCATAAGTGTGTCGATTTCAGGACTTAAAGGAAAAAATACAACAATAGTTCTCACCATTGCCGCTAATGAGTTTTTCTAGTGAACTCTCTCTCACACACGGTTTTTCTTCTTTACTTACTATATTGAATGATATTTAAAATAGAAAATTTGTTAAAAAAATTAAAACATGATCTTTATAATATTGAAAAGAAGCTACTACCTTGCCAGAGACAAAATTTTACCGATAATCTACTACTAAAACTATCTATAATGATTTATTGAAAAATATTAATTCAATAGTTGAATACTTAAAGTGAAGTATTGAATAAATAAATGAATCTTACGTGGATTAAATGGTATTGATCGGATTCAACAATATTGAATTGTTAAAAATGAACCGTTCATTGCCACTTGTCATATAAATAATTAGAGACAGAAATTGTGGGGGAGAAAGTTAATGTAAATAGGACATGTTATTCTTTTATTTGTTACTGAGATTTCTGATATTTTTTTTTCCTCTAAATTATCAGAGATCAATTATCTTATAAAATATTTATTTGTTTTAAATTATTTTTACATTGAAATTCATCATATTCAAATTCTATAAATAGATACTTGTTTCATTTGATTTGGACATAGAAAAAAATACATCTACTTTCACTATAAATTTTCCATTAGCCTCCTGTAAACTCGTGTCTATATCTTTTCATGTTTCTTTTCCAGTGAAATGGATCCTAACAATAACCCTTTTAACACCCAAAATTCCACTAATTACCAATTTCACTATCCAAATCCCAACAACTATCAATCTAAGGCAAGCGGGTATAGTACACTGGAACCATTCTCAACGGAGGTGTTACATGCGTTTACAAATCATGTGCGTGCTAGATCCGAGTTGCGTGATTCAAGTGTCCATCATGAATTGCAAGCAGATTTAGTCAAGCACATATGGGCAAGATTTGGAATGTTACGTGATCAAAGAGAATTTTAAGTTTGTGTGTTCATTATATTGTACTAATTAGGTTATGTGTGGTTTATTAGTTATGTCGTGTGTTTATTAATGTATTGTATTTAAGTTTTTTGTAATTTTATTTGTTTTGATAATTACAATTTCTATTTCTTCTTTATTTTTTCTTTTTAATTAATAATAAAAAATAAAAAAGAAAACAAAATTCAAAAAATTATTTAATTCATAATTATCTTAATTTAATTTCAATCTATAATTAGTCTTAATATATAATCACAAATTTAAAACATAAAAAAAAAAGAAAAATAATGAAATAAAAATGGTGGGGTAGGATGTTAAATTTTATTAAAGAAACCATTGTAGAGTATAAAATTTGAATTGGTATTGAATTATTATGTGGAAGAGAGAGGAAAGGATGAGGAAGAGGGAGAAGATGATGTAGACGATGTTGAATGAAAAAACCATTGTTGTTAGTCTAATAAAAGGAACTTATCGAGGCCTTTCAAAGTGTCCAACTCAGCATTCTCAAAAATACTCTTTCTAATGGACACGTCAGCATATGGGAGTTATTTGTGGCTCTCTTTCGTTTCTTTTCTTTTCTAGAAATTTATTATGTTCACTCGAGACTTACCATGATGGTGGGATTGAAAAGCTTATCGTGATAGTGTTGAATTCTTCTCTTTTCACTCTGTTTCATGTTGGATCCTCTTGAATCTTCTCCATCAAGCTCTAAGTTTGTTCCCTCTTTTCTCTCAAGTTCTCCGGGCTCTTGGTGATTTTCGTCTTATCACACAAAGGTTGGTCTCTTACCTNTTTCTTGATTTGATCAGTTGCTTCCTTCCTTTCGCAGTTGATTTTGTTTTTGACAATTGTTTCAGATTATTGGTTGTGTGGCCTCTCTTGCTTGCTTCTAGCCCATGATCATTGATTTTAACTTTCTCTTTTTCTGCTTGATTTAATAAAAATTTATATTTCAACAGATGGATACCTCATACCTTATACGACATGATTAAATATGAAGAGGTGCTCAAGAGGATTCACTTGATAACCCCATCGTATTTGGGTTTCAGCTGCTCATAGGAGTCAGCTTTTGGGATGGATGACTATGTTCAAGAAGAGATTCCATAGTGGTCACCATCAACGCGGAAGTAGATAGACTTTGTTTTCAAATTGATTTTAAACATTTTAGTTTTGTCCAATAATTTGATTTTATAAATACTATTCAGATTCTTAAATAATTATGAATAAAAGTTTCAAATTAATATGATCATTAAAACCAATTAAATTGTTTTTGTTTAAATTAATTTACTAAGAAATTAGTTGAATTTTGTTTTGTAGAAAATAGTTATCTACAAAATAACTGTAGAAAATTGGTTGGATTTTGTTAATAGGAAAATGAAAGAAAATATTTTTCCTACCAAAAATCAGTCAACAATTGCTATTGTTTTCTTACTACCGCTTCTTACGAGATTTATGAACTAAATTATTCTGGTATCAAATTCCTTTGATTTTCTTCCACTCTTCATTCCGTACAAGACATTTCAAATGTTATGACTTTCTTAAAATATGAGTTACATGTCTTCTTTCAGTTTAAACATGTTATATTTTGAAACTAAACAAAAAAATAAAATAANAAAAAATAAAGATGACTTNAAAAACAATGATGAGATTATAAAAATGAAACAAAATACTATATAGACTAATATTAATAAAAGAACTCTTAGAAAAATGAAATTTAAATTTTAAACATATTTGCAAAGAGGAAATTTAAACATATATCGAATTGAAGAATTAATTGTATTATACATCTTTTCTTTTTAATATAAGATATTATATCACATAACTATTTCATATGTATTTTAATAAAACCAAAAAAAAAAGTTTAATTATCAAACATATATCGGGCGTAGCCCGGATTATCCTCTAGTCCTCTCTTAATACTTGATCAAATTGTTCATTCTCATCCATTCTTAGATTTGGTTCAACATCATTGTTAACTTCAACATGCAATACACTTCAAACTATTTCTTCAATCACATCCTCAAAATAACACTCTAGATCTTCATCATCTCGAGTATGATTTGGTGTTTACGTCTTTGGAATGAGAAGCCTCATCTACATTTATCTTCCTTCAAATCTTCTCAATCAACTTCGCATCTGTTACTTCTCCTTTCGATTACTTCAAAAATAGTGAATACACTTCTTCATCTTCTTCGTTAGAATTCCAAAGTACATATTCTCTGATACTATTATATTACCCATCATACGTAAAACATAGTATTAGGAATTATAAAGTACCTCCCCCAGTTGCCCAATTATCTTCTCAACGACATGGTAGAAAAGGTCATTCTATACCTTCATTGGTAGGGAATGGGTACTCGTTTCCTCAATCAAATGGATCCAAATATTGTCCACTTGGTATCAGTTCCAAAGATTTTCTATGTTTGGCAAACCACTCCGCTATCTTTCCCACTATTGCATCTATCAATTGTAATAGGGAGTAGTTCCTTACTTTCTCTAAAACACCATTTACAGATTCAACCGAATTGCTTGTGTCTCTGTTGTATTTTTCTCCTCCAAAATAACATCTACCACATTTGTCACATCCGCATAATCATCTAGATATATACGTGTTGAAGGATATGTAGTCGAAAAAACTTCATAAAACCTTAAGAACTCCGCCTCCGTATAAGCTCGAGCACATTCCCTAAATGTTTTTGCACTTATGCCTTTTTTACTCTATAAACATTCAGTTTCACGTTTTGAGACAAATGGTAGATGCAATGTCCATAGTGGCACAACGGATAGACGTCGGCTATTGTCTTGATGAGACTTTGGTTTCTATTCGAAACAAACATAATTTCATGATAATCCGGTATAATCGATTTGAGCTTCTTGAGAAACCAAGTCTAACTATCGTTTTTCTCACCATCAACTACACCAAAAGCAGTAAGATAATGACAAACCAAGGAGAGGCACACCGACTATGAACGGGATCTTGAGTCGTAGCAACAATTAGGATTCCACCATAAGCAGTCTTCATATGAGTTCCATCCAAAATTATGACTTTTCTCATAAGTCGAAAGCCTTCAATGGAAGATCCTAAAGCAAAAAACAAGTAGTTAAACTTATTTTCCTCATCCACTTCCACATACGAACCTGATTCATGATTCATCTTTTGTAACATGTACATATAATAATCAACAAACCTAAAACCTTCCTCTGGTGTACCTCTAATATCATTTGCAGCTTCTCTTTTTCCTCTCCACGCGGTAGAATATGAGACTTGCACACGAAATCTTCCTTGAACCAAGTCAATAAGATTTTTAGAGTTGGAGTGACAATTTATCCCGGATAATCTTTGGCTAATAATGAAACAACCATAGTCGGTGTGCCCCTCCTTTTACTTTGCCCTATAGTTGTACTTGACCGAGATCATGAATGAATCCTTTCGTATAGAATAAGGCTTAGACATGCCACCACATATCTGGGATACCAATCACATCCATTATATGCTTCTGAACATGCCACCACATATCTTAACGGCTATATTTCATTACAAAAAACTCAAAGACATTGTTATGTCCATCCTTTTCAAGTAAACTTTGGATTGCTTCTTTGCTTCCAAATTCTTGGCCTATTGTAATTTCAAGCTTATCATCCCATAAAATTGGTCCACGCACATTTTCTTCTAAATATATATCCTTATTCTCCACCACAACCTCTGATGGTTCTCCTACATACATAGCAAGGACAGCACCACCAATCTCATCCGTTCCAACAATTAGAGATGTATCTTCATTATTTACAACATTTTGTCTAACCAAATCCTCTCTTAATATTTTATCAAATCGTTCATTCTCATTCATCCTCATATTTGATTCAACATGCAATATACTTCTAAATCCTTCTTCATTCACATCCTCAAAATAACACTCTAGATCTTCATTATCCCGAATATAATTTGGTCTTAGCTTACGTCCTTGGAATGAGAAGGGAAAGTAACTCACTTTAAGCTTTGTCGAAGTCTCATCTACATTTCTCTTCATGCGAATCTTCTCAATCAACTTCGCATATGTTACCTCTCCTTTCAATTTCTTCAAATGAATGTCTTATTTTTTTTTTTATGTGAATTTTGTATCAGTCAGTTACTGTATAAGATAAACCAACTTTATTCGGGAGGGGAAAATCATGAGTGTACGTGCGGGTCCATTGGATAATCTGTGTTTTGTCCATTGATCGTTTGCCACGTCTATGCATAGGTAGTTTGAACGGTGTGGATTTAATGAGTAGAGGAAGGGTTGTGTGGTTTTTGAAACAAAGGAGTCCGACTTGAGCTCATTGGATTCTAAAACATCTGGAGATAAGTATGGAATTTTTTTTTTGTTTTTTTTGTTAAAGGCACAAAAATAAGAATATGCTTTGGATAAGACTTATAAAATAATATTGTTTTGATTCTATATTTCTAACATAGTTTAAACAAAAAAAAATATGGTAAGGCTAATTATTCCTCTCCTCTGACATTTTGGAGATGGGACTTGCTTGTAACGCCATTGTTTTCATCATAAGTATTGTCTTCTACGTAGAAACTCCAGATAGATACACAGTTTTCATCAGCTAAAACACCAGATAGATACGGGTTTTGAAACAAATAGGTTGAGTCAAAATTTTGGAGCATATGCAAAAGTGAACAATATGAAAGGTGAAGTTTCTTTAGAAATGACTTGATGAAAAAGGTTTAAGACACCTTCTCACTTTTAGATGAGAAACAAGGTATGTTGTATCTTATTTACCTTGAGTTTCTACTCTTTCTTCATGTTTTTTAGGTTGACAAATGTTGTTTACAAAATGCCTATTTTGTCAAGTTGCTAAAATTCATATTAATCTTTAAAAGTATTTTAATTTGAAATACATATGAAATACTTTTTAATACATAAGTTTTATTTTGAATTAAACCGTATAGTAAAGTTTCGAATGATGACATTTATTTACAAGAACTTGTACCTCAGAAAATATATCACACATTTCTCTTGCTAAATTTGTTTTTCAGTTTTTTACAATATTATTATTCTTATTAAATTGAAGACATAAATAAAATTAATATTTTTATTATTATAAAATATTATTATTAGTATTAAATAACAATAAAAATAATTAAAGCCACATCATTATTGTAAAAAGAAAATGAAATGTTCGGTTAACAAAATGTTGTAATCTGTGTTTTTGTAGAAATATGAACATGAAAACCACTTCAAATGTTTAAGATACTAAAATTATCACTTTGATTGGTTATTATCAGATTTCAAAAGGTCCAGTCATGTTTGATGAAGAAATCGCCAAGTGTGACATAACATAGAGCATATTCTTCAAAGTAATTTTTTTGTTCCTTCATTATTATTCGTTATCCATTTTTGATAAACGATTTTAAAGTTTGAACTGTGGTGTCGGTGGTGTGAACATCGATCATCATGGTTTTTTCATTAATGTTTGTGTCAAAGATTTGAATAGCTAAAAAAGGATAATTAAATATCAATAGTAAAATAATAATTTCAAACATAAAAGTTGAAGAGAAAAGAAAATGAAGAGAGATATTTTATGGAGAGAGATTTTGCTAAATAAATTCAAGATACTCTCGATTAAAAAGAAAATAAAAATGAGAAGATGTAAAAATTGAGAGAGTGATTAATTAGGTGTAACAGAAGAAAATAAAAATGATAAGATGTAACTTTTTTGTTAAGCAAACTATTGTAGAATGTACAAATTGAGAGGGTGTCTATTAGGTTGAAGAGAGAGAACATGATGTTAAAGAAAGAAAAGATGCAACATTAAAACCTAGTCTAATATACTCGACAACAAGACATTATCACAACCAGAATCTTAAACACTTTGTTCCTTTTTTGGGTCATAATACATCAAAATCTTAAATATGTATTTTATTTTACGTTTTCTTAACTTTAGTTTTTGGAATATAACTTATAGATCCAATCATGGATGATGTTGGCTTTACCTAGTCTCTACCATTATACATCATCACTACGACACATGTCAAACAAGTTGTAACAATATTCTACTAAAACCTTTTGAAACCTTAAGAGATAGGACCGCAACAAAAAAGTTGAAATGGCCAAAAGTGTGTCGATCTCTTTGTTGCTAATGAGTTTTGTGAGTAAAATTTCTTTGGCACACGTTTTTTCTTATTGACGATCTCTTTATAATGTTGAAAAGAAACTATTACCTTGCCAAAAACAAAATAGTGTCCTAATATGTTTAAGATATTTGATACATGTGAAATACAGTTTCATACATAAAGTTTATCTTGAATTAAAACTTATATTAAAGTTTCGAATAGGGGTGGGTATTTCAACCGAACCAAACAAAACTGAACTGAACAACCAAACCCAAACCGATCCAAACCAAATGTAACACCCATGAACCAGAAAATCGGTTAGGATTGTGTTTAAATCGCCCGATTTAATCGGTTGGATTAATAGAAACCCTAAAGTATGCCTATAAAAGAAGGAAATACGAAATTAGAGCTTTGTTAGCCACTTTTCGTTCTGTAAAGGAGAAAAAGAGAGAGAATAAGAAGGACCAGAATCGTTAGGGTTTGGGAGGAAACAGTTTCGACATATCAAATCATTGTCAAATGTAACAAAATTTAGTATAGTTATTTCCAAGTCTTTTATCGTCATTCTCAATTTTACAGAAGTGGATTTGGATTTAAACTCGTTGAGTTATTCGCAGTTTCGTGAGACACGTTTTCTAAGACGCGAGTTAGGACCAGCGGGGGATTGTAACTGAGATCTTCCTCTTGTCTGATTTCCGATCGGCACAAAATTTTGTCAAAAACTTCGTGACGTCTACGGCTAGCTTTTCACTGGAGGGATTTGATAGTCAACGGTTGGTTTTTAGTTTAGGGTTTCGTCTTTGAAACTGTTTGTTTTTTATTTTTATGTCCCGTTTGCTTCAAGGTGTCTTTTGGTTGTGTAACTTATTGTAAGAAGAAGCAAAACCAAAAGAAAAACCTTGAATCAAACTGGATATAAAAATAAAAAACAAACAGTCTCAAAGACGAAACTGTGAACTAAAAAACCAACCGTTTACTAACAAATCCCTCCGGTAAAAAGCTACCCTAAGACATCACGAAGCGTCCCACAAAATCTTGTGCCGATCTAAAAGCAGACAAGACCACGATCTCAGTTACAATCCCCGCTGGTCCTAACTCCCGTCACAAAACTGCGAATAACTCAAAGATTTTGAATCCAAATCCACTTCTGTAAAATGAAGAATGACTATAAAAGACTTGGGAATAACTCTACCAAATTTTGTTACCTTTGATAACGATTTGATATGTCGAAACAGTTTCCTCCCAAACCCTAACGATTCTGGTTCTTCTCCTTCTCTCACTTTTTCTCCTTTACAAAACGAAAAGTGGCTAACCAAATCCCAAATTTCGAGTTTCCTTCTTTTATAGGCACACTCTAGGGTTTCCATTAAACTAACCGATTAAATAAGGCGATTTAAACACAACCCTAATATATTTTCCGGTTCACGGGTGTTACAATTCTCCTCCACTAACATAGATTCGTCCTCGAATCTAGCTTCACTCTTCCACTCCGAAGAACTCCGTGCAACCGTCACTACGGTCTGCACTCCCTCCAACCCGATCCTTCTAGGTCTCTCTATCCAGTCGATATACTCATGATTAAATAGTTATTATTGCTCACAACTCTCTCTCCACTCTCATACCGCAGTCTTTGAGCATAAACCGTCACTCTCGGGCCTCGAACTACGATATCTCGGGTATTGATGTGTGTTTTATTTTTCCTCAGGCTTTTACCTGAAAGACCACACGACTACTGCAAATGCACAGTATATTGGAGTAGTATTTGAGGATCGAATCCACAGGAGTGTAGGTATAAGGAAGAATTCAAGTTAGTTAACCTAGATCAAGACAAACGAAAGAGTGGGGGTTGTTGTATACAGTGAAATAAGTAAAGAATGCAGTAAAAGTAATAAAGCAATAAAAGAAAACTAAGAAAAGGCAATAAAAGTAAATGTCAATAAGAAAAGCGGTGTAAAACAAGTAAAACGAAACGCTAGGTCATCGGGAGTTTTTTGCGGGCATCATATTTCAATCAATAAGTTATAGATTCCAATTCAGGTGATAACATGGTTAGGTTTGTTTATTTCCAAATTCTCGGACATACGAAACTCTATCAAGACCAGCTAACCCTAACGGTTAGTAGGTGAAAGCCGACTATTATCACTAATATCTTGCGTACTTAGTTACCCTATCGGTTAGTAGGTGCTAACATGGTTTCAAAATATAAGATCAAAGCATTAAGTTCAAATTCGATTCTAGTCCATAAGTCTCTATCACTCTGCGGGTGTGCAACGGTTATAGTTCTTTATTCAGTTGAGCATTCAAACAAGATTTTGCCAAGGAATGAAATACCTAAGGTCAAATACTAGGTGGCGTTCCGGACATACAAGCATTAAGATTTAACTCAACTAGAAAGAATAATGGAAACGATCAAACAAAACCATAGAAACAGCCAACCTAAATCAGATCTAAAGTCCCCATGAATACCCTTTGAAACCCCCCTAAAACCTAACTAGAGATCTACTCACACATACTCAAAAAACACGACATCATATGAATAAGAAATTGCATAAAAGAGAGTATGAATATAGAAAAGGGTTTAGAGATCTTCTCAGGAAATCCAAAGCTTGATAAATCTTCTTCCTTTTACAAGAAGAGAATAGAGAATTGAGAATTGAAGAGAAAAAGAGAGATTTAAAGAAGAACAAGAGGAGGACGACTTTTTGGGGCGGTGAGAGGCGCAGGAGGCAGCCTATTTCGTGGGTGATCTTTTAGAGTTTCCCTTAAACTTGTATTTATTGGGCTTCATTAGGTCAAAGGGTGGAAACGTCCTTCCATTGATTAGTAAGTGATGGGCCAAGTTCTTGGGCTTCCTAGGGTTGCTGGAAGTCGGCGGCAAGAGGAAGGTAAGGTGTGGTTGTGCTCCCTAGTGGTCGGTGAAAGTCTAGAGGGGACGCCCAGGTTCAAGTCACCTTGGCCGGCGGTTTTAAATTGATCACTTTTAAAACCGCGATTCTAAGACATATCTTTACTCTTCGGGCCATAACTTCTGACCGGCTTCATGGATTGCTTTGATTCGACTTCGACGTTAATTTTGACTCTTCTATCTTTCCAATTACATAGAGATACCCTCATGCCGAGATCGGGAAGATATTAGACGGATGTGAAATATCTGAGGCACAGAAACTGTCTTAAAACGGATTTTGGTCGACTTCTACTACTTTTTGCATGAAAACTCATAATTCTTCCTTGAAGCTCAAATATTTGAAATATGCCTTGAAGTATCCTTTAACTCTTGATTTCTCCATGAAAAACCTAATAAAAATATGGTAAAAGTGGGCGAAAATACGATGTTATGAACTCCCCCAGACTTAGACTTTGCTTGTCCACAAGCAAACAACAAAGCCAAGCTGGTGGAGAGATTTGAAAAAGCCGAAACTCTCCTACTATCAGAGACCATGTCCTAAAAGATATCTTGCAGATGCATAGAGACAAAGACATCACGTTAAAACATTCTCACTATAGACTCAAAACGTTCGCAATCCTTATCCATCCGTCTCAGACCAACAAGAGAACTCAAGAATCTTGTCAGTTAACCCTCTACATTTATTAAAAGTTGGCGTGAGCTTTCTCACTAGAGGGTGTCATTCGGGGTAGATGACGCTTGGTATGAAAGGGGTTTTTGGTGTTTAAGTGGTGGAGTTAAAGTGTTTAGGATTACCGTATAGTCTCGAATGCAGGAGATGTTGCAAACCGCAAGAGCGAACGGATCGGTTGAGGTCCACAATTTCCAACCACTTCTTCTTTTTGAACAACTTCTTCTCCTTTACTTCTTTCTTACTTTCGGTTCCCCGAGACTTAGGTTTTTCCGAGGGGGCTCTCTTCTCTAATTGGCTCATCTCTCCCTTAGGTTTCCATTTCTTTCCATGGAACCATGTTACTAGACTCTCTTGGTTGTAATGTTTCCTTTCCTTTCTTTTTAATTTTTATTTTTCTTTTCTCTTTTTTTTTTTTTTTTTTTTTTTTT
>Ga0041059_1002504_pt1 | contig 13583 bp, 7 predicted proteins | sample AraColnosormetaG_FD_56232 | JGI IMG/M metagenome (GOLD analysis project Ga0041059, IMG submission 56232) | Arabidopsis roots microbial communities from North Carolina, USA - Col MF nosort | ecosystem: Host-associated > Plants > Roots > Unclassified | place: USA: North Carolina | collected 2013-09-02
TGTTGTTTTTTTTTTTTTTAATGATTGGCTAGAATGTTATGAAACCCATCTCTGCACCTTGATGCATTGTGATTCATAAGCTGTATCTGTGAAAAATAATCTTTTGGTTATATCTCTTACATTTGACATAATTGATATGAGAAAGCACTTCAAATCACACACTATATCAACATTTTTCTTTCTAAGAATATGTAAATATTCACTTGAATTCGGGTGGCTACTAGTAGTCTAGTACTACTATCACAAACCATAAGACTCTTTTATGTCAAAACCAATTAACATGTTTAGAGCCAATGGTTGGAGCTTGGGATGGCATAAATGGGCTAGGTATAGCATATCATAAAGCCCATTAGAAAAGCCCGATATAAACTACAGATCAGTAAAATTAAACCCTGTCAAAAACCCTTTCGTTTTCGTCGTCCGCTCGAGAAAAGAAGATTCACTTCCATCTGCAAATTCCTTCACTCCCTGTGAGCTCAATAGAGAGAGAAGAAGAGATGCCGCTCGGAGAGAGAGGAGGATGGGAGAGGACCGAGTCCAGATACTGCGGCGTTGAGACTGATTTCTCCAACGATGTTACTCATCTTCTCAACTTCAACATTTCCACCGGCGGTTTTGACTATGTTCTCGCTCCTCTGGTTTGTTTCCTTCTTCTTCCTCGACTCTCACGTCCTTGCCTGTTGTTACTGTATCAATTGGGATTTGAAATTTTATATCTTTGACGGAGTTTACTTCTTTCTCTTCCTGCAGGTGGATCCTTCGTATAGGCCGAGCTTGGTGGAAGGAAATGGTGTAGATACTCAGGTTCTTCCAGTCTGTGGCTCTGACTTAGTCTTGTCACCTTCTCAATGGAGCAGTCATGTTGTTGGTATGATTCTATTTGCTTCTCCACCGTGTGATTTTGTACTCGTTATGAATATGATGGGTTTTGATTTGAGTGGTAAATCTTCATTCTCTAGGAAAAATTAGTTCGTGGATTGACTTGGATTCTGAAGATGAGGTCTTACGGATGGATTCAGAAACCACATTGAAGCAAGAAATAGCTTGGGCTACTCATCTCTCCTTACAGGTGCTTGTGCATCTATGGATTTAACTCACTCTCTTTGTTTTCTTGCCTGCAAAGTGATTTTGAAGAGAAATTCTTTTGTTGCAGGCATGCCTTCTTCCCACTCCTAAAGGGAAATCGTGCGCCAATTATGCCAGATGTGTGAACCAGATCTTACAAGGCCTCACTACCTTGCAGGTGGTTTACGAGTTTCTTGCTGCCGGTCTAGCTTTATTTCAGATGAGACTTTTCTTTACAAGATCACCTTCAATCAAGCTCTAACATTTTGTGGATCTTCTTTGTTTTGTTTAAATGTCATTTCTGCGCTGAAGTTATGGCTAAGGGTTCCACTGGTGAAGTCTGAAGGTGATTCAATGGATGATACCTCAGAGGGACTGGTAAGACATTGGATCAAATTTTATGCAAACTTAAGATTGTTAGTACTTTTTGTGCCTTCTCAGATTTTTAAGGGACTCTCTAATGCGGATCCCTTGGAATCACTTGATGTGGCTGCCTTTTAAACCTAGAAATACAAATAAATGTCCCTATCTGTTCACGTTTTTGTACACTTTGTGTGAGGATTACTTTAATATATACTCTCTTCTATGCAGAATGATTCCTGGGAGCTGTGGAATTCGTTTCGTCTTCTTTGTGAGCATGACAGTAAGCTGTCTGTTGCTCTTGATGTTCTGTGAGTTGAGAGAAACTCTTGATTATTGTTGTTAATGTGGACCCAAAGTTTTTTTTCCACTCTACTAACATAACACCATTTTCTTCATATAGGAGTACACTACCCTCTGAAACTTCACTAGGGCGCTGGATGGGAGAGTCTGTGAGAGCAGCCATATTAAGCACTGATGTAAGTGCCTGACTTCTTGCCGCATTATTATAAACTCCACTTTGAAGTATTGCGAATCACAAAATGCCTCTAATTTGGCGTTGCAGGCTTTCTTAACAAATGCTCGGGGTTATCCTTGCTTGTCCAAACGCCACCAAAAGTTAATAGCAGGATTTTTTGATCATGCTGCCCAGGTAACAAACATCCCACTCTTTGTGATATAGAAATAAATTAAAATCTTCTTTTGACTCACAAAAGAGATCTATTAGACTCGATCTGGTGCTCATTATCATCAATCTTGTAAATGCAGGTTGTAATTTGTGGAAAGCCTGTTCATAATCTTCAAAAGCCTCTTGATTCTAGCTCGGAGGGTAATTTTTCTGTATAATCTTTTGTCCTCTGAAAATTAGCTATTATCCTCTGGGCTTGTTTTCCGTAGCTCAATTTATCACGGGCATTGTTATAATCATAGTTGATTCCAAGTTTTGAGCTAAATATTTTATTACGGGCATTGTTTGTCAGGTACAGAGAAGAATCCTCTGCGCATATATTTGGACTATGTTGCTTATCTGTTCCAAAAGATGGAATCACTTTCTGAACAGGAACGCATCGAGGTCGTTTTTTGCATCCTTTTGCCTCAGTCCTTCTATGTTTTTTATCACTAGATGCAAGCTGGCAGATACAACTCTATTCTGACAGTTATCTAAATCTTACTCTTTGTACAGCTGGGTTACAGGGATTTTTTGCAGGCACCCCTGCAGGTTAGCCTCTTTTCATAAGCAATTCTGATTTCTGTCCGTTCATCATGATAATTTACCCTGTATGAAAATGCTCTATTCTTACTGTAAAGAGCCTCTACTGTTTTTTTTTTAATGAATACAGCCTCTTATGGACAACCTCGAAGCCCAAACCTATGAGACGTTTGAGAGAGACTCTGTTAAATACATCCAAGTATGTTGCATATTCTAGTTTTTTCCCCTCACATCTTAAATTTTAACTCCTTTGGTTTCTAGATTTCCCCTCGTCTATTTCTGCTTCGGTTTGCAGAGGAGAGTGGACTGATGGATGAATCATGTTGAACAATTTAATATCATAGCCTGGTTTTTTTTTAAAGCATGCTTAACTTTCGTCCATCTTTGTGTTGTTAGTATCAAAGAGCAGTTGAGAAAGCCTTGGTGGACAGGGTACCTGATGAAAAAGCATCCGAGTTGACTACTGTATGTCATATGTCAATGTTTTGCTTACAAAGTGGCATTTTCATTTATAAGTTTTTTTTCTGCTATTCATATGAAATACTTCAGTAGGACTGAAATTTTAGTTTTTAGGTCCTGATGGTTGTGGGGGCAGGAAGGGGACCCCTTGTGAGGGCATCGTTACAGGTAAAGTCCTGATGCACAAGGAGACATTGAAAATTCATTTGTTTCATTAATCAAATGTGTTCATTGTTTCCTTTACCAGGCAGCTGAAGAAACTGATCGGAAGTTGAAAGTTTATGCCGTGGAAAAGAATCCTAATGCCGTTGTAACACTCCATGTGAGTTGTCAGCACTGAGTCGATTAAAAAATTGCTAATTTTCCTGTGATTTCATTCGGACGTGCAGTGTGGTTTCTAATTAACTCAGAGCATTGTTATTTTTTCTGATAGAATTTGGTTAAGATGGAAGGATGGGAAGACGTTGTTACGATAATATCCTGTGACATGCGTTTTTGGAATGCTCCCGAGCAAGCTGATATATTGGTCAGTATGTACAGATTTTTGTAGCTAATACTCATGCTGACATTATATACAGTTCATCTAATTCTCGTTTGCCTCTTCTATGCAGGTTAGCGAACTGCTGGGTTCTTTTGGAGACAATGAACTTTCTCCTGAGTGTCTTGATGGAGCCCAAAGGTTTCTGAAGCCAGACGGAATTTCAATACCATCCTCGTATGTGTACTCCTTCGCTTAGTTGAAATTTCATAAGAAACTCATCTGTCCTTTTGTTTCTCTAACTGGAGGAGGAACATCGTTATTACTTTTTCAGGTATACAAGTTTCATACAGCCTATAACAGCTTCGAAGCTTTACAATGACGTAGGTTCTTCTGCTTTTTGCTATGTACTCGCAAGAGTTTTCAGATTAACTCAAGTTCTTTTTCATCCATTTGGCAGGTTAAGGCTCATAAAGATCTTGCGCACTTTGAAACTGCTTATGTTGTCAAGCTGCATAGTGTAGCAAAGCTTGCTCCTTCCCAGTCTGTGAGTCTCTCTCTGTCTCCAGCATTTTCTAATAGCTTAAAGTGTTCTCTTTAAATACATTTATGCAAGTCTTGTCGATCTGACCATCTCAGGATTTTTGGTTTGGTCTTAAATAGGTTTTCACATTTACTCATCCAAACTTCTCAACGAAAGTCAACAACCAACGCTATAAGAAGCTTCAGTTCAGTCTACCAAGCGATGCTGGCTCAGCTTTGGTGCATGGTACCTGCTTTTTTCTAGCCCTTTTTTGTTTGTTAATGTCAATTTTACATCTCCATTTCCGTAATCTGAAACTGAATCTACTGCGATCATAATAGGATTCGCTGGCTATTTTGATTCCGTCCTTTATAAAGATGTTCATCTTGGGATCGAGCCTACAACAGCAACACCAAACATGTTCAGCTGGTAATGGATTAATGTCTATAAATGTTTTAAAACAGAGCTTTCTTCTATCGAACCTCTTACTTCAACCGAGAGAAAATCGTGTTCCTTTTGGCAGGTTCCCAATCTTTTTCCCATTGAGGAAGCCTGTGGAGGTTCACCCTGATACTCCATTAGAAGTACACTTTTGGAGGTGTTGTGGTTCCTCAAAGGTAAAAAAAGTTGAAACCACAAGATTCCATACAACTAACTCTTTGTCTAAAGAACTATTATTGATCCTCTGATTTTCGGGTTCAGGTTTGGTATGAATGGTCGGTGTCTTCACCTACTCCATCTCCGATGCATAACACCAATGGCCGTTCGTACTGGGTTGGCCTTTAGGATTAGAGACTTTTGACTGATGACGAAAAAGTTATGTAATCTTATTGTGCTGTATTTTTGTCACAAGAAAGACTAAAGTTTACGAGTGAATCAAATCTCTCTTGACCTTATTTATGTTTGTACTTTTTCAGTAATTTCATTGCACTTTTAATACAAAGCTATCTCTTTCATCTCAAAAGGCCAAAGTATACAAGTGAATCAAATCTATTTTGTTCATTTAATTGTTTGTACTTTTTGCAGTAATTCAGAGCTATCTCTAATACACGCTGTAATCTCAAACGGCCAAAACGACCCAACAAATCCTGCCTCGGCCGTTTGACAAAACATTGGTAATAGATTAAGAAGTTGCGTTTAAGGAGTTCCGTTGCTGTTTTTTAATCCATTCGTCGTAATCTTTAAGTAATTGCTGAAGCAGAAGGGGAACCAGTGTATCGACCAGTGTCTGCATTACTCTGCAATCATCGTATCAAAATATAACATTACTCGGGCACTTCGAGCCAAGAAGCAGAAGAAATGTAAAACGAACAATAATGTACACTTACAGATTCCCAGGAGCCTCAACAGCTGATACTGGAAGCATTGTGAACGGTCGCGTTGAGATCTGCCATGAACAAGGGGGATTTTGATGAACATAGGAAACAAAGCTTTTTCATATACACAAAACCGAAATGAGAATCATAAGTCGACATGACCTATCCACACAATGATGGATCACAGACAACCATCACGGTACAGTGCAGTATTTGATACTCTTAAGGCTAATAGGATTGCACGAGAATGAAGTTATGAAGGAATGAAAGAAACTGAACTGCAATACACTACCTCTAGAGTGACATTCAATCTCACGTCAACTTCCAAAAATGGCTCTGGATGTTCCATGTTCCAAGTCATGCAGTTTGTCATTATTGCTGTGAACCAGAAATGGGAAAACACTTGTATTACTTTTGAAACATTAGATACCAAGTGCTTTTCTTCACAAGAGGAAAGTTACCTGAAAACCTTTCACTTTGGTTCTCCAATAACTCTGATCCTTCCAACTGCAAGACAGTGGTTCAAAACATTTGTCGGTAAAAGGAAAACAATAGAATATATATCTGCTAAATCAGAACGGGAATCTTCATCATTCAACCTTGCAGGAAAGCAGCTCAACTGTACAATCTTCCTGTGTGGGAGTGACCCTTAAAACCAGTACTGGATAAACTTCAAAACTCATTAACTGAACTTTTGGCAATGTACATCTGCACTGTAAGACAAAGATTTACTATCTCCCTTTCCAGATAGAAGGCATATTTCCAAATAATGATGCTAACATATTAGAAAACATCTGACAAGCTTGTGACTGGATATCAATTAGACGAATCTATGTTTATGATTAGAGATACACTCTTCGGATACTTATGCTTTGCAGATATAACAATCAAAGCGATGAAGATCCCAAAACAGATGCAAAGACCATGTATGCCAGACAAGTATGAGAGAAACTTCCAGTGTCCTATGAACATTAATTGATATGAGAGAGTTAAAGAAAGAACCTGTAAGTATCATCACTATCATCAACTAAATGGTAACTCTGCAAAGCCTTTGCGTTGATCACAGCCTCCATGCCAGATGGGTGTTTCAAAAACTCACTGAAAGTCAGCTCCTTTTCTCCATTAATCTCTAGCTTAATTCTCTGCTTCCTCGAAGCAGAGATATTCGCTTTCTTTAAACTAGAAATCACCATTGCTCTTTTGCCACTATGAACATTACCCATATGAATTCTCTCCCTGAAACAGAGCTCCTGACCTATCAAATCCAATAAACCAAAAGAAGAAGATAAACTAAGAAAGTATAAACACCTGGGGATGGTGTTAGGGTAGGATCTAAGCAAACCCAGGAAATTAGATCCAGAGCTTTCTGAAGTCTTCGGAGTTCTCCATCCGTTTCTAATCCCAATATCCATTTTCTCTATCAATCCAAGAATTAAGGAGCCAAAAAAGGGACAAGCAACCTTAAATCTTAAAAGTTGGTTCTGCAAGAGACTTATCGCTTCGGTCTTGCACGATCATCTTCGTGGACAGAAGAGACGTGATTTCTCTCCGTCAGTGACACATAAAACTCTTATCCGCCATTGATTTGATGTGCTCTGAAGAAGACACATAACGTTAATGCTCTTCCACGTGTCATCATCACTCACAATTAATTTACAAAAACAAACATAACAGGTTCCTTAATACAAAACTCAAGACTAAAGTAACAAGATATATAGATGTTACAAATATATTACACAAACGTTGTAAGAAGAAACATCAAATTAAGTGTCAGTCACCATGTGAGACGAGGAAACAATGGTTCAACATCTGAAGAAGGAGATGAAGCCACAATACTTAAGGCTGGAGCAGTAACACTAATGCTCCAAGAATCGCCTCTGTTTATTGTCGTCACAACTTCTTCCTCCTCTTCTTCTTCTTCTTCTTCTTCGTCAATCCGGTTATGCACCTGTGAATCTTCCGGAGAAGTACAAATCCTCTCCAACTCTGTAAAAACTTCTCTCATATTCGGACGTTTTTTTCCTTTCGAGCTCAAACACTTCATTGCCACCTTTGCTACTGCCATTACTTGTTCCGGTTTGCAGTCATTTCTTATTCTAGCATCTATGATATCTGTAAGTCTCTTCTCTTTCATGGCAACTCTGAAATGCTCTGCAAGGGCAACTATCTCTTGAGTGTTTTGTACCATTATGACAGGCTTATCTCCAGTGATAAGTTCAGCTAAAATCACTCCAAAGCTATAAACATCACTCTTTTCAGTATATTGGCTTGACTGGTAGTACTCCGGATCCACATACCCAACTGTACCTGAAATAACCGTTGTCCAATGAGTTTGATCTATGGTTACTGATCTTGACGTTCCAAAATCAGCCACCTTGGCTCGGTACTTTTCGTCTAGTAATATATTTGTTGACTTGATATCTCTATGATAGATTGGAGAAGATGCAGAAGAATGAAGATAAGAAAGAGCTCCTGCAATATCCACAGCTATGCGTAGACGCATTCCCCATAACATAGTGTAATCATCAGATTCTTCTTCATGGATATGCTTAAAGAGGTTACCATTGATGATAAACTCGTAAACCAACATAGGAACTTCTGTCTCAAGACAACATCCCAAGAGTTTGACGACGTGTCTATGGTTTATTTGGGAGAGAATCACGACCTCGTTGATGAACTCTTGGAGTTTGTCTTCATCTATAACTTTGGATTTCTTTACTGCAACGGTTCTACCATCTACAAGCATACCTTTGTACACAGTACCTTGACCACCATGTCCAAGAACTCTGTTTTCGCTGAAGTTCTCGGTGGCTTTCTCTAGCTCTCTCGAGTTGAAGACTCTAGTCTTTTCGACATAGCCTTCTCTGGTATTTAATTCTTGTAGCAATAGTAGTCCTCCGTTACGTTTGAAGAACTTTTTCTTTCTCTTTGTGATCCTTCTCTTTATTAGAAACTTTCTCAACCACCATAATCCACCAACTAGGACTAAGACCCCAAAACCCGTACCCGCGCCTGCAAAACCGCACAAGAATATTACAGGTTGATCATCACTTTCTTTTTAAAAGTTCTACATGTTTGTGACTCAACTTGGAAGATAAATCAGTGACCTACCTATCATTATCGCTTTAGTTTTATCGCGCACGCAGCGATAGCCTCCTTCAAAATTCACACAAGTTTCTGTCTTTCCACAGTATTCGAATTTGACTTTACATTCATCAATATCTATATTTGAAAGATGACATATTATAATCAAATGATGAAAGAAAAACTTATAATTATAACATCTAGGGATGATTTGTAAAATCTCAAAAGATGCGTGCACACAAAAAGAGAGAAGAGAGAATAAGGAAGGAACATATACTGACCTTTGCATCCGTTCAAAACATATGGGTTACCTGTGTAACCATAGGTGCATCCACAGTTTGCATAACTTGTCTCAGATATAGTGATTCTGCCGCATGTACACTTTCTTTCCAAGTTAGTAGTATTGCGGTAATCTTCTCTGTCTTTGCAGGCCAAGGCCAAGGAGTCCAGGAAAGATCTATTACTCGTCTGGATTACCCATCCTAGACTAACCGTAGCATATCTCTTAGCAAGTAAGTGTTCTGTTTTGGTCGCCTTCGGCAAAGCGTAGATCTCATCTGTTAAGAAGGCCGAGACTGTACACTCTACTTTTGTTGTCGAGTTTCCATCATTATTCTCTGTTCTGATACCAATAACTTGTTGAGGCTCGTTAGGTAGACTTGCCTGGCAACATCCGATACCATTGCATCCTGTTTCTTCTGCTATCTCTTCTGGACAACCTTGGTCCTGAGAATAGGGTAAAACGTTGCTTGAGCACCCCGCTTCGACAAAAGGGATGCTATTGCTATATGAGTCTTTGCTTGTATTGCAACTCAACTCGCATCCTACCATTTTTGGCTTTATATACATCAAAGACACTTTGCTGTTGCAACCAGCCGCTATGAGGCTGTTTGATCTGTCAATGAAGAAAGGGCTACCCGTGAAGTTCATTTTTGATCCGCCTCCAGACTCTTTTCCATCGTTGAAACATCCGGCGGATGTAATCGGGAACTTGACACGAACTAAGCCAAATGATTCATGACGTTCTTGATCAGATACTTCATAAGCAAAATGACTATCTGCACTCGGAAGAGAGATACTCACAACTTCTTTGTTAATAAAAGAAAGTAAAGGAACAAGCTTTCTTGAAGTTGTGTTACGACATTCGATTTCGTAATACTTCTCGAGACAGCAATCTTTTCCGATTCCGAAAGGGTATGGGATAGAGATTCCTCCACATTCCCTTTGACAAGCATCTGCAGAATAAAAAATCAGCAAAAGTAACAGCATGAAGAGATTCAAGAAGAAAGAGCAATTTGTACTTTCGTTGCTCATGTTTCTCTACTAGAGCAAAGTTGATCTTCCTGAGTTAATTGTATTAACTATAAAGCAGATGGCCTTTGTAAGTGGAGACAGAGGATAAGATTCCTTGTGCTAATGGTCTTCATCTTTGGATATTTTATTGATACCTCTCTTTGTGTTTCTTGATCAGATCAATTATATGGCGGAAAGCTTCTCTTTTACTGGTTTAAATATTGTTGAAAGTCTGTAAAGTGGAGATCATCAATTCTTTTTGGAAAGACATTGTTGGTAATTGATTACAGAAGAAAGATAAAAAAACTACTCTGGCAAAAATGCAGTTTCTTGCAAAAGTCATATTCATATCATCATGAAATCGTATAATACAAAAAAATAAAAAATAAAAACTTGAAAAGCAGAGTTGGGTATAAAAACACCGTCCATAACTAACTTTATTCATTTCTGAATAAAATAAACTAACACGAGAAAAACACGAGGAAACTTTAGGCTCCTAGAATTAAAATCGAAAATGATCCAAATTCAAGAGTGACTACGTTAGCAAAAACAGATTATCTGAACGAGTACCGGTCGCAGCAGTCGCAGCTTCCTCTGTTTATTTCTAGAGTGGGGCTATTTCCACGTTCACTACTCGACAGCTGCTATTAACCACTATGCTGGTTTCAATCAATGGCAGAGAGTCTGTGATCGGTGAGGCACAAAGGTGAACGTTAGGAATAATAAACACACAACAAACGTTCTTAAGCGGGAAACACAGACTAACAACTACTCAAATTTATTACAGAAAACATTTCTAACGAGATACATCAAATTCATTCATCATCATTACTTTAAGATCTGATTGAGTGTCACCATGTGAGAAGAGGATTCAATGGTTCAACATCTGAAGATGGAGGTGAAGCCACAATACTTGAGGCTGGAGCAGTAACACCAATGCTCCAAGAATCTCCTCTGTGTACTATTGTCACAACTTCTTCTTCTTCTTCTACTCCATCTTCTTCTTCTTCTTCGTCAATCCGGTTCTGCACCTGTGAATCTTCCGGAGACGTACAAATCCTTTCCAACTCTGTAAAAACTTCTCTCATATTCGGACGATTCCTTCCTCTAGAACTCAAACACTTCATTGCCAGATTTGCTACTGCCATCACTTGTTCCGGTTTGCTATCATCTCTTATTCTAGCATCCATGATGTCAGAAAGTCTTCTCTCTTTCATGGCAACTCTGAAATGCTCTGCCAAGGCTATTATTTCTTGAGTGTTTTGTACCATTATGACAGGCTTATCTCCAGTGATAAGTTCCGCTAGAATGACTCCAAAGCTATAAACATCACTCTTTTCAGTATATTGGCTGGACCGGTAATACTCTGGATCCACATACCCAACCGTACCTGAAATAACCGTTGTCCAATGAGTTTGATCTATGGTTACTGACCTTGATGTTCCAAAATCAGCCACCTTGGCTCGGTACTTTTCGTCTAGTAATATATTTGTTGACTTGATGTCTCTATGATAAATTGGAGAAGATGCAGCAGAATGAAGATAAGAAAGAGCTCCTGCAATATCCACAGCAATGCGTAGACGCATTCCCCATATCATAGTGTAATCATCAGCTTCTTCTTCGTGGATATGCTTAAAGAGGTTTCCGTTGATGATAAACTCGTAAACCAGAATAGGAACTTCTGTCTCAAGACAACATCCCAAGAGTTTGACTACATGTCTATGGTTTATCTGGGAGAGAATCACGACCTCATTGATGAACTCTTGAAGTTTGTCTTCATCTATAACTTTTGATTTCTTGACTGCAACGGTTCTACCATCTACAAGCATACCTTTGTACACAGTACCTTGACCACCATGTCCAAGAACTCTGTTTTCGCTGAAGTTTTCAGTGGCTTTCTCTAGCTCTTTCGAGGTGAAGATTCTTGCTTTTTCGACAACGCCTTGTCTTGTATTCAATTCTTGTTGCAACAGTAGTCCTCCATTACGTTTGAAGAACTTCTTCTTCCTCTTTGCCATCCTTCTCTTCACTAGAAACTTTCTCAACCACCATACTCCACCAACTAGGACTAAGACCCCAAAACCAGTACCCGCCCCTGCCAAACCGCACAAGAATATTATAGGTTGATCATCACTTGCTTTTTAAAAGCTCTAAATTTGTGGAACAAAAATCAGTGACCTACCTATCATTATTGCTTTAGTCTTATCGCCCACACAGCGATAGCCTCCCTCGAAATTCACACAAGTGTCTGTTTCTTTACAATATTTGGGATTCTCTTTACATTCATCAATATCTATAATTGAAAGATGAAAATACGATAGTCAAACGATGAAAGAAACTTCTCTAGAAAGGATGCTTGCTTCCACACACAAAAAAAGAGGAGGGCATAAGGAAAGAACATAATACTGACCTCTACATCCGTCCGAATCATATGGGTTACCTTTGTAACCTAGGTTGCATTCACAATTGGCATACCTAATATCAGAAATGATGCTCATGGTGTAGTCGCATATACACTTTATACTCTGGTCATTAGAGTAAGCAGTGTCCGTGTCTTTTCTGATTTTGCAGGCCAAGGAGTTGACGAAGGAAGTATTCCTCGTCTGCATTATCCATCCTAGACTTAATGTAGCATATCTCTTAGCATGTAACTGTTCTGGTTTGGTCAGCTTCGACAAACTGAAGAATTCATCAGTTAAGAAGGCGACTCTACAGTCTCCACTTGTTGTTGACTTTCCATCATTGCTCTCTATTCTGATACCAATAACTTGTTGAGGCTCTCTAGGTAGACTCGCTTGACAACATCCCCTACCATCGCATCCCATATCTTCCGGTTTGTTTCCTGTACAAACCTGGGCGAAAGTATAAGAAAAAGAGCACCCCGTTTTGTCGAAGAAAGGGATGCTGTTGCTATCCGACGCGTTAGTCGTACTGCAGTTCAACTCACATCCCACCATGTTTTGCTTTATATGCTCCAACGACACCTTGCTGCTGCAACCAACTCCCACAAGGTTGTTTATGTCACTAACGAAAAAAGGACTATCCGTCAAGTTCATTACTGGTGCGGAGTCTTTTCCATCACTAGAACATCCTGCGGATGTTATCGGACTTCTGACACGAACTGACCCAAAGGATTGCCTACCAGGAAGATGGATACTAACAACTTCTTTGCTAATTACAGAAAGAAAGGGGACAAGCTTTCCTGAAGTATTAAGACATTCGATTTCGTATGACTTCTCGAGATAGCAGCCCTTACCGATTCCAAAAGGGTATGGGATCGCAATTCCTCCACATTTGCATCCTCCACATTCACTTCGACATGAGCTTGAAGCTGTGAGATCTGCAGAATAAAGGATCAGAAGAAGTAACAGCTTGAAGAGAATCAAGTGAGAGTTATTTGTATTTTTGTAGCTCATGGTTCTCTGCCCAAGCAAATTTGAACTTCCTGAGTTTTGTTCTTTACTATAAAGCAGATCAAGTTTTGTTCCTTTGTAAGTGGAGACAGAGGAAAAGAGTTGCTCGTGCTAATAATGCTCTTCATCTTTGAATATTTTAATTGCTACCTCTCTTTGTGTTTCTTGATGAGATCAACTTTATGGCGGAAAGCATCTTTTTTACCAGTTTAAAATATATTTCAAAGTCTTTAAAGTGTAGATCATCACGTGTTTTGCAAACAATTTTGGTAATTAATTTACTAAAGATAATTTTAAAAATCTACTATCGCAAAAGTCATATTCATATCATGAACTAGTAAAATACAACAAAAAAAAAAACAATGAAAAAGCAGAGTTAGGT
>Ga0041059_1002505_pt1 | contig 13579 bp, 5 predicted proteins | sample AraColnosormetaG_FD_56232 | JGI IMG/M metagenome (GOLD analysis project Ga0041059, IMG submission 56232) | Arabidopsis roots microbial communities from North Carolina, USA - Col MF nosort | ecosystem: Host-associated > Plants > Roots > Unclassified | place: USA: North Carolina | collected 2013-09-02
TTTTTTTTTTTTTTTTTTTTTNTAAAATTTTTTTTTTTTTTTTTATATATGCATTAGATCTTTCTTCTTCTTTTTTGACAGCAGATGTTGTATTAGTTTATACATTTCTTAATACAATACTAACACAAATTATACGAAAGAGGATAAACCTCCGTCGTGCTTGCATATTTTAGCATAAGCTTTCCTGGAAATCTTTCTGAGGTAGTTATTTTTTTCTTGAGAGTTTTAAATTCGTAATTATGCATTAAAATGAATAAACTACTATCATCAATTGAGATTTTTTATCTGAAGAACAATTTATGACATGATATATTCTCCTAATTTAGTCTAAGTGTTGGTATATTAGCTGAATCTATTTGAATGCTATTGCTTGTACACAAACAAGCTGAATTTAATTGATTATATCCAATTTCAGAATAAAGTTCCGGATGATAAAGTTGCACTCAAGATTAGTCTCGTAATCCAAATTAAAATACAGAAAACGGATTTTGGAAGTATGAAACTATGAATATAATCTAATTGAAAACTTTTTATCAAAAAAATAAATAAGGAGAAAGTGAAACTTGGAGTCTTAAATTTGAAGCCACTGGTTTTGGTCTGCAACGTGAAGTCCACAATGTACAGTAAGCACCGACTCAGCAAAACACGTGGTGCCCACAAATACCACTCCATACAGTATCTTTTTAAAGACTATAATACTCACGTATCACATAAACCTATACATTTGCTAAATAAAATGTGTGATGACATCTTAACGAACCATGATCTGCTTATCTATCAGCCTCATTGATAAGTCAACCTTATTATCTGTCCTTTAAGAAAGCTTAAATGTATTCCAAAGTTGACATTGCGTATGGATAGAACATATAAGTTTGCCTTTTATAATTTGAAAATCCGTCCAACGTGTTATTCTGTTGGCAAAATATTTGGATTAGGATAAAACTTCAACATCAAATAGCAATATTTTAAAATCAAATGACTTTTCAGCTTCTCGAAACATAAGATAAAGTCAACTCGAAAACTGTTATAAAACGAACACGAAAAAGGCCAAGTTAAGACAACATCACAACCGAAACAACAACCCCACCATATCTTATTTTTGTCCGTTTCTTCATTTCATTTTCTTGTTTTGGTTCGTTTCCCGGTAAAACCGTGTCGGAATCAACAAACAACAGTTACATTTACACTTAGAGAGCAACCAGAACTAAATAAAAGTCTCAGCCTACGGATGGCTCAAGTACTATCTACACCGTTGGCCATCCCCGGCCCAACGCCAATACAATTCATGGCGGGTCTTCTTGCTCGAATCGTTACAAAAAATACGAACAAAGAGACCAGTACTCCAGAGAGCCCGAGGAGTCCGCGGACTCCACAAGGCTCTATTCTCATGGACAAGTACGAAATAGGAAAGCTTCTTGGCCACGGAAGCTTCGCTAAGGTCTATTTAGCACGGAACATTCATTCTGGCGAGGATGTTGCCATCAAAGTCATTGACAAGGAGAAGATAGTGAAGAGTGGATTGGCCGGTCATATTAAACGGGAGATTTCAATCCTCCGCCGTGTCCGCCACCCTTACATTGTACACCTACTCGAGGTTATGGCTACGAAGACAAAGATTTACATTGTGATGGAGTACGTTCGAGGCGGAGAGCTTTATAATACGGTGGCTAGAGGACGGCTTCGAGAAGGAACCGCGAGGAGATATTTCCAGCAGTTGATCTCATCCGTTGCTTTCTGCCACAGCCGCGGTGTTTACCACCGCGATCTCAAGCTTGAGAATCTGCTTTTGGACGACAAGGGGAACGTGAAAGTCTCTGACTTTGGGCTCAGCGTTGTCTCGGAGCAGCTCAAGCAAGAAGGAATCTGTCAAACGTTTTGCGGGACACCAGCTTATTTGGCGCCTGAGGTTTTGACAAGGAAAGGTTATGAAGGTGCAAAAGCCGATATTTGGTCTTGTGGAGTGATCTTGTTTGTATTGATGGCTGGTTATCTTCCATTTGATGACAAGAACATATTGGTTATGTATACAAAGATATATAAAGGGCAGTTTAAGTGTCCTAAATGGTTTTCTCCTGAGCTTGCAAGGCTTGTGACCCGGATGCTAGACACGAATCCAGATACCCGAATCACAATACCGGAGATCATGAAGCATAGATGGTTCAAGAAAGGGTTCAAACATGTCAAATTCTATATTGAAAACGATAAGTTATGTAGGGAGGATGATGACAATGATGATGACGATTCATCATCATTGTCATCAGGCCGATCATCGACTGCTTCAGAAGGAGATGCAGAGTTTGATATTAAAAGGGTTGATTCAATGCCGAGACCCGCGAGTCTAAACGCATTTGACATCTTATCGTTCTCAGATCTTTCGGGTTTGTTTGAAGAAGGTGGACAAGGAGCAAGGTTTGTATCTGCTGCTCCTATGACAAAGATCATATCGAAATTGGAAGAGATTGCCAAAGAGGTGAAATTTATGGTGAGGAAGAAGGATTGGAGCGTGAGGCTAGAAGGTTGTAGAGAAGGAGCTAAAGGACCGTTGACAATTAGAGTCGAGATCTTTGAGCTGACGCCATCTCTTGTGGTGGTTGAAGTGAAGAAGAAAGGAGGAAATATAGAAGAGTATGAAGAGTTTTGCAACAAGGAACTTAGACCACAGCTGGAGAAACTGATGCATTACCAAGCAGATGAAGTTGAAGAAGTAATGTGTTTGCCACCTGAAATTGAACAGTGACAAAGTTAAGAAAACAGGAAGGTCGAGAGAAGAAGACATAACAAGAGAAGGTATCATAGAAACGAATATTAACATTCTTTGTTACTATACTTAATTTGTTTTGTGTATATATATGAAAGTGAGAGTTGTAATGAGAGTGATTAGGAAGATCAGAGAAAAAAAGAAATTAAGAGTGAGATCTTAATAAGGCAGTTAGACGGTTTTTGCTGGCGATTAAATGGCTAGTTTTTCGTTTATTGCTAATATGTTGTACATGTATCTCTACAAAGAGACGAGCTTAATGGAATTTTTTTCTCGGCCTTCCCCTATAACACTGTCTTGTTCATCCTAAGCTAACACATATTTATGCTTCATCAGAGAGACTATATGATAAACTGAAATGTGTAAATGTTACCTGTAGACTTTGCTGCCTTGTAGTCCTGGTAACCTTCACCTGAATGGAAACAGTTAGCTTGAAAAAACTTCCAACAGTTAATTGGGTTTGAATTGGGTATAGATAGAAATATGAACATAGCATTTACTGGGAACAATTGTTCTTCTTATTAGTTAAGTAGGCAACACACAGATATGAAAGTATAACTACACATGTAAATCAATCTGAGGGATTACGTGTTAAGTGTTCTAAGGGTCACAAAAGAAACTGCGGTTTTCTTACGTCGATGAAATTGTAATTCAACGTGATGATCCATCCCAAGGGAGCTTCAAACCACTAAGTTTTTGATTGGCAAGATGAATGAGCAACGAGTTCCTGCAAAAGATATAGCGAAGATCAAAGAAGGGTTAGTATTATCGCCTCATTGTGTTTCTTTATCTCCCAGGGAAAACTTTACATGCTTACTTCAGAATAGCGTATATGATCTCTGTGCGTATAAGAAGTCTTGACTATAGTTTCCCACTTGGTAACACTTGTGGAGTTTTCTTCAACATTCTTTTTTTGGGGATGAAACAGGTATCTCGGTGAAGGGATCTTTGAGCTTACTGACGGCAGATTACTGAAAAGCCAAGACTCGGAAGGCTTTTTGGGTGGCGGCGGAGCAAGTGGAGATAGATCACAGCCACTGTTGTTCTTTCCCAACTCATCTGCCTTCATCATCTTGACTCCACTGCTAATACTAAGAGTTTCTACAGCCTTAAGCTCGCGAACGGCTTTCGGTTTCTTTCCCTCCATTTCAGGTTCCTCTGAAATTGTTTCTGGCAATTTCTTGACATTAGAGCTACGATTCTCATTGCTGGTCCTTGGAGAATTCTCTGAGTCAACATATAATGTCTTCTCCATGGCAGAGCTCGTTGAACAGTCTTGTTTTGTACTTTTTGGATAGAGTGATTCGTGAGACTTGCTTATGTTTCTGATATGCTTGTTCAACCTGTTAGCTCTCATAACCTCTGCTTCCTTACGAGTCCCAGGGAAACCCGCAGCGTGAAGAGGAGAACTGTTTCCTACACTGCGATACGGTGACATACAGCCATTTTGTCTGTAAGGAGATGATGGCCTACTTGCAGAACTCTTCGATTCATGTTGTTCAGAACCAAAGTTAAACTTCTTCCCAACACTTGGGTGTACTGGAGACTGAGCTATACTTCCCAACTTTTGCTTATAATCAAGAGCGAGCTGAAAACATTTTTGATTGATCTTCAGTGAGTTTCTGATCAGTCTATATTATACTAAAAAGGTGAAAAGGAAGGAGATGCTTGAGAAGGAACCTTTTTCACAGATTGGAACCGAGATTTGAGCTGAGCGACCTTGCTTGACTTCACTTGATCATGGCTTGGGGTTCTCAGAGAGTAAGGTTTCTCTTTAAGACCATTCACTGAGCTCAGCATACCGAGTGAGTTTTTAAAGCAGATTTGTGGAGACATCATACCACAGCCTCTCTTAGAAAGATACTCAGAAACTTCATCGTCATCTGAATCCTCCTCGCTTTCTTCGTCATCTATGTCCTGATAATAAGATGGAGTAAAACTAGACTCATACCTTGTAGGAGTTGCACGATTCTCTGCTGGTACTATATCTCTAATCTGTCTCATTGGTTCTGACATGAGGGGCAATGGCTGTCGCTTCCAAGAATATTGAGGTGGTTGCTCCAGAGTCAAGGATTTCGCAGCAGGTAAGAAACGATCCAACATGAATTGAGGATCCTCAGATGGCATTGACGGTTTCATTGCCTCAACACCACCACCACCACTTATGCTTTGCTTTAGAGACAATGTATCAAGGGCATCAGAGAAAACATCATCATCTTCACTCTCTTCTGCTTCTTCTTCTACATGTTTACTCTCCAAGGGAGAATCCGGAACCTGATCTAAACCCATGTCTTGGACAAGAACTGAAACAGAAAGAGATTCACTTGTCTTGGACTCATCAGTGAGCTGCTTTGGCATGTTTCTGCGTACAGAGATTGCAGATTTTTTCATCCTCCTTGTTGAAAGAAGAGGTGCATCGAAGTTAAGTTGTTTCTCCGCCATAGAACCAACCAAAGCCGTTAGAGAAGATCAGAGATGGACTGACACCAACTTATTTTTCTCTGCCAAACTTAATGATGTTACACAGTTCTCCAAAACAGATCTGGAAAACCAAAACATAAATAAATAAGTCGGAGCTACCTAGATTCCATAGTAGTTGACTAATTTAAGTAATTAATTATACATACTGACACACATGAACCCAACGACAAATCTGAAGAAGATGGAAAACGTACAAAAACGTTAAGAACTTTACAAGAAACTTTCATTTAATTCAAATATATAGTTGCGCCGCTAAACTTTCAAACCCGTGATTCAAATCATTGGAAAAGGATTTATGGGGAGTAATGGAAAGAGATCATTGAAGCAATGTAGAAACTAAGTGGAGCATTGCATGATTGAATTGTGAAATCTACTAACCGGAGAGATGTGGAGGGAGGAGCTTCGGAGTTGTGTAAGTTCGTTATCTGCACCGAGAGAGAGTGTGATGAGTCTGAGTGAGAGGGCCTAGAGAAAAGGACGAGACTTGAGTCTTGAGGAAGAGTAAGAACAAAGGCATGTGAAAGAGAGAGAAACAAAAGATTGAGTAAGCTTTTGGTTTTGTGTATATTTCTGTGCCGTGAAGATGACGGAGACGAAAATGGAATTTCAAGAAGGAAAAAAATAAAGAAAAGCGACAAGTCACGAGTGGCTTGTGTTAGTGTCTTCCTCACCCAAATTGAGTCACAAATTGTAAACTTTAAATTTCTATCTATTTATGTCGTCTCAACCAATTCTAGAGATATATACTGTGACAAATATCACTTTTATTATGCTCATTAGGCTTAAGACATATATTTTCATATCACTGTAGATTTTATCATCGTTTTCTAGTCCAAATTTTGAGAAATTGTGGTAGAATGATGCTAAGAAAATTTATGGCCGAGATGTTTTATTGTTTAGCTATCATTCTTCCTATCAAAAGTTAACAGATACAACAAACCATCCATTGTGATAACAAGCCAAAAATTAATGAAATTAAACAAATAAAGCCCTTTATAGAATAAGCATCAAGAAACCCAAAATAGTTAAAAGCTATTTTCAGTTCTGCACCTGAGCTTCTGCATCTTCTTTTTCTTCATTGGCTGCAGCCATTAGTTCATCAAACTTCTCTGACTTCACAAGCGTAATCTCAATCTGCAAGACCAAAAACCAAACTGTTAAATCAAGATAAGAGGTCGATGAAAATTATAGTTTCACAAGTAGTAGGCATGAAGAACTACCTTAGCTTTCTGCACAGGACGTCCTCTTGCATCATCCTTAATATCAACAGTTGAAGTCATGATCTCTATATAGAAGAAGAAACCATATTTGTCAAAAAAAAAGCAAAGCTTAGAGTCGTGAAATCTCCAATAGTGAAACTATAAAGATACTTACTCTTCTCAACAGCAAAACCATTGTTCTTCAGTATTTCAGTAACAGTAACAACAGTTGCAATGGCTGCACATTCATGTTGAAGAGTAATCTTAATTAGTATTTACCAATAAACCATTTATTCAGAGGAATGTTAGCTTAATGAAGTGATTAAGAACAAACATACCCATGCCAAGGGCAGACAATTCAACATCATTGTACTGCTGCATATACCTCTGAACAAAATCCAAACAACAAAACTTTGTTACATCAATCAATCATAACCAAAAAAACTAATCCCTAAACCAACCCAAGCTAAAATACTTATTGGCTCTTCCTAATTGAAACAGTAAAATCGTATTAAGTAAAGAGATTGCCATAAAAATTGAGACTTTGGACTGGATTCACATATTTGCGATTGAAAAAGATCTTAGATTGCAGAAATTTCAAAGCTTAGATTAGAAGACGAGTTCCATTAGCAATCGAAGAATAAACTGTGTATGTACCTTGGCGAGATTGACATAGAAGAACAATGGTTTCTTAGTGTTGGAAACCTGAATCCGGTTTTTCTTCTGCGAATCGGTGGCTAAGTTCATGTTGTTCACTCCATCGGTGATCTCTTCCATGCTTGCTAATCGGAATCCGTAACCCTAATTTTTCTCGAGTTAAGGGACGACGACGAGTAACGAAATTAAACAAGACAGATACGCTTGTGAAATCGGGTCAACCCGCATAAACTCCTTACCCACAATCCGGTCTATCCGGTTATGGAAATCGGGTTGTCGGCTTGAAGATTTTTCTTTGTTTGGACTTTGGTGACATATGACTATATTAGCCCAATACTAAGAAATAGATCAGTGATGTTGAGCTTATGGGCTTTCAATGGGTTTGGTTTGGGCCTAGAGATTTCCAAACAAATGTGTTTGTTCATTTGTTGTTTGTGTTCTCTAAATTTGATAACTTAGCGCGTATACAAACTCTCTTTTAGTTAATTAGTATGAATCCATAATTCACCTTACAAGATCATAAAGATTTCTTAAGGTCCAATGTTGTGTTGAATAAACGTAGAGCTTGGTGATATTACTTGATCTTAACTTGCATGATTCTGAACCTTTGTTTACATATAATAATCATGGGCTCAAATGTAAAATGGTTTTTGAAATCTTAAGAATTGTTTTTTGGTGTAAAATGTGATATGGACTATAACTAGAATATTATCCAAAACCATGGGAAGAGTGTGGTCCATCAGCATGAAGGGATCGAAATTATATTTAAAGCCTGATCATGGATGGGTGATGGGTCCTCCTAGCTATACTCTTCTCTTATAGCTATTTCCAATTTGATGTTAACAAGAAAAAGAAGAAGCAATTTCCAGTTTGGTGATTTTATATCTTAATAATTTAGAATGACTACTAGATTTATCACTATGTAATTGCTTCAGATCAATACTCTTCTATCGTGAATAAATTATCAGCAATTGCAAAGTCAATGAGTTGGATTCTGATTAAATAAAAGAAAGATTATCTTATTGGAAAAACCTGCCTCTCATAAAATCAACTAACAACATATTGACGTTTTCGAAAAATACGATATCTAATTATGGTATCATGTCTTAATCCGACACCGTACTGTATATGCCACGTTTCATCCAAGAACAAGGCATTGATGCCATCGATGGGTCATTGGACCAATTCTTGTTTTATATTTATGCAAATGATTAATATACTACTACTATATTAGTATATTGTTACTTATACTATTTTATATGTCAAATTATATGAGAATGCTAGTGCACCATTCGATGGTCTGATCTTTAATCAAAGCACATTTCGAGATTTACTATGATATAAAAAAAAACATGAGATGACCGCCAATTTTGTTTTGTTAACCAATTTCGTGTTTAAAATTTATGTATATTTTTCAGCAATGTTGTAGTTTTTATTTAAACCATTGAGTTTTGTAAGTGTCACTTTATTGACCGCCATTTTTTGTGAAGAGTTACTTGTGATTGATAATATATGATGGAAAACAATGCAATAGTATAGCTCATAGAATCTGCGTCAAAGATTACCATTAATGGTTGATAGGAGTAGCAAGTAACAACTTATAAAATATTTAATGGACAGAACAATTTAGGAGTAATAATAAATAATAAATGACATGTGATTAAATTTATGTTTAGGTAGCATCCATAAATAGACGACCAGCTAAAAGTCATGCATTGATCTAATCGCATCACTTATTTAATAATACTATACCTACCAAGGACCATAAGAATTGATTACTTCTAATACTGTGTATTAGCTTGTATGGAGTACTGGAGTAGTACTGTGGATCTTCGATCCATATGTCTGAACTGTAGTTTATAAATAAAATGTATTTATATGTTAGTATCAAGAAAAACGACAAAAGAATTCGAGTTGATAAATTGCTTTGGTTAATGGGAGCCAGATCCAAAACTCTAGAAGCACAGATCTAAAATGCTTGTGCATGATTTATTATTGTGTATATATGCCTAAACGAGGATGGAGTAAGTCACACATCCACATGCATGTGTGCAAGTCCTCAAGTAGTGTAAGATATAGATGTATGAATACATTCACCCACACGCGCACACACTACGCAGCGTGTGTAGATGGAAGATATTATGCAACTCTTGTAACATCAAACTTGATTGTATAGATCAAGGATGCGAGAGGCACACCATTACGGCAATACATACACTTCCGCTTTACTAGATTCATTATGAAAATCTTTGAATTGTACCATCATCATTCATATATAGTTGGTGTCAAAAACAAAAACAAATCACAGCTATAGAGTTTGAGTACAAGTGTTACGTATGTATTGATGCCTCATTTATGGGAGTTTTGTTCTCCAATAAATATGTAGCCAACTCAACAAGTCTATTTCCTCGCAAACGACCAAATTCTCATTCAATGATTCAAACTTTAACGCTATCTAAACTGTAACGCATTTCTATTTTATAATAGAAGTCTTCAAATGCTCATTCAATGATCCAAACTTTAACTTCTAGTTTTATACTCCATATTTGTGCAAAATGTATATGATATAATATTACAAGTAGTAGAAGTTTTTTGTTTTAGTAGCTAGTAGTAGAAGATTAAGCAGAGTAAGTTCTCATTAGATGACTTAAGCATACAAATATAGTATTACAAGTAGGGGTTATACACATGACTAAAAATGTTTATAGTTCTTTTTAAATAATTTATGTTTAGCACTAACAAATTCTTATAAAAACTAAAGTTTATTTTCGGGAAATTATGTAAGTAACAAATGACTAATTTGGATCATGATTCGCTCCATATGGGTAGGTTATGGGTACCTTTCTTTTTGCTCCAAGCCCTTTTTCGTAATTTTCTCTTAGCACTTTTAGTTAAAATGATGACATTGAAAAAGGGAATGGCTTGCGGTGTTAGCAATGTCTCCGAGTCTCTCTTTTCTCTTTTTACAACGAAAAACCTTTTTGTAATCTCCAAATTTTCCCTCTCTCTCTCGTTTCGGCGGTTAAGCTGCCATAATCTCTCACCCACCTCAAGCAACATAACCCACAAAAACTCAATCTTTGTTTCTTATCTTCAAAACCCATCTGATCATTCCTCCGGAATCTTTCTCAAGAACAGAGCAAATGCCGCTTGTTAGGCTCCAAGTTAGGAATGTCTACGGTTTAGGGCAAAAAGAGCTTCACACAAAAGTCGACCGTGAAGACCCTAAAGCGATTCTCGACGACGTCGCCGTTTCTGGACTCGTCGGGATCTTGCGTCAACTCGGTGATCTCACAGAGTAAGTAGTACTTTAAGTCAACTCTGTTTCCTCTGTTTCTTTTTTTTTATAATTGACTTATAAATGTTTTTAAAAAAAAAAAAATCTTAAGTAAAAATGTGACAATATGGAGTCAGTGATCTTCTTTGATTCTCTGTAAAATCTTTAATTTTGCTGTGTTTGGTCTTCTTCATTTGCTTATTTTATGGTTCTCAGCCAATCTTACTTGTCCTGAGTTTTTATGTTAAACTCACATTGTTTCAGATTCGCAGCAGAGATATTCCATGGAATACAAGAGGAGGTAATGATAACAGCATCAAGAAGCAACAAATTGAAGATGAGATTGAAGCAAATAGAAGCTAAAGTTCCTACAATCCAAAAGACAGTGCTTGCACAAACAAATCACATTCATTTTGCATACACTGGAGGTTTCTTTTGTCTTGTTTCTCTTGTCAATCTTCTTTAATGTCTAGATTCACATGTTTGTTCTTTAATCAAAAATTTATATCCTGTTGAGTTTATTGTAGGCCCTAGCTCACATGCCTTTTGCACTAACTTCTTAGCTTAAAATACTCTTTTTTGAGTTTAGAATTTGATGATGAATGATACTAGTAGTCTTTCTTATGGATCTTAATTAAATAAGTCATGATCTTTCACTATTTGAGTTCTTTAGAAAATTTAAGTATAGTTAATGAACATAGTGTTTACATGCTGTTTTAGGTCTGGAGTGGCATCCTCGTATACCAAATGTGCAAAATCACTTTATGTATGACGAATTGCCACCGTTTATTATGACTCCATATGAAGATTGCCGGGAACCTCCGCGGTTACACTTGCTTGACAAGTATATACACCTTTTAACTCTCATTTTCTTTTTTGTTATTACTGTTTCTGCTATGTTTTAGACTGATGATAATAAATATGATGCTGATTCTTAGCGGTTTTTGTCAGATTTGATATAAATGGTCCAGGTTCTTGTTTGAAACGATACTCGGATCCTACTCATTTCAAAAGAGCATCAAGAGCTTCTAAACCTTCAGAGATTAAGGTTTGTTTTAGAGATTCAGTCTGTTAATACCATGTTTTGTAGAGTTTCTTCTTTTTCTTGTTTGCTACCTAAACTTGTATGGATGATGCAGAAGAAAAAATCTATACAACGCGGTCGAGATATATCAAGACTTGCCTCTGTGGCTAACCAGAGTGACAGGTAATGACATTTGGATTTGACATTGTAGAGATGTTTTCATATATGACTCAAAACATGAATATATGATATGATGTTCAGGAAGACATGTACTTCTTTAAGCTTCAGTGGACGAACCTCTACCTCTAAAACTGCTTCAACGATTGAAATTGAGTCGAAATCCGACTTGCAAGAGCATCGTTCTTTCTCTTTCGATTCAAGAAGTGGTGGAGAGAAACCGAAGAGGGTATCTTCTTCTTCAAGGTTTACACCGGGTTCTCGCACCATTGCTTCAGTTCTTTCTGAAAGTGAAAGTGAAAGTGATAGTCCTTCTCAAGATTTAACAGCTCGTGGTTCTTCTAGTGTTAGTTGGCACGAGAAAGCTGAGATAGTGGAATGCAATGTTCTGCAGTGTGCAACAGATGAAGCTCCTGAAGTAATGGAAACTAACTTTGTCTTGGATGCTGAACCGGTATCAAGACTTAAAGAACATTCAGCGGTTGAAGCGGTCCAAGATATCAAACCGAAGGAACTGGAAATGGACAATGAGGATGAGACTGAAAGCGAAGGGGATGATTTTGTTGATGCACTTTACACCATCGATTCAGAATCTGAAAATGATGAAGCTTTCCAAGCCACTAAAGAGGTGCAGAAGAATCTTTACAATGATATTACAGAGCAAGAAACAGAGAAGATTTCTAACAACTTTAGTGTTGATGAGACAAAATGTGCTGCTACATCAGAGCTACATTTATCATCATCACCGGTATATAAATCTGATGAACTGATTCATCAAGATCCATGGGCGGCTTCGGAAATAAGTAGTGGCACTCATAGTTATTCCAATGGCTTCTCAAATCCTTTGTATGATATTAGTGGTATCCAAGAACATCAAGAATCAGAAGAAGTTGAGAGTTCTTGTGACACTGAATCCATTAAAACATGGACTAATGGAAATCTCCTAGGACTGAAACCATCGAAACCGAAAATTATAGCAGAAACTATTCCAGAGATTGTTGAAGACATTGATTCTGAAACCTTCCAAGAGCACTTAAGAGAAGATTATAAGGCTCCTTTTGATTGGTTTACTTCATCTCCTCCACTTGATCACATGAAAATATCTTTCAAATCCTCAGAAACCTTGCCAAGTTCTGAACTACAGCTAAAACTTCCAGATGAATATACATTTTCTTCGTTTCAGTTGGTGCCAGAGACTATTGCTACTTCACTTCCTGATTCTGATTCAGACAAGGACACTTTCTGTAGATCTTCTTCTTACATTTCAGACAACAGTGACAATGACAATCGCTCTGTGTCAATGTCTGAGCAACAGTGGGAAGAAGAATCAGAAGGTATCCGAGAAAGCAAGAGGCAACAAGAGCTCTATGATTCGTTTCACAGAGTCAATGCTGAAGCTTCTTCTCTACCAGTTCCATTTCCAAAGATTGAAACAACAAATGGTTGTTTAGTTGAAAATGTCTCTTACCTCCAAAATCCAGCTGAGCCATTACCACCGCCTCTCCCACCGTTACAGTGGATGGTTTCGAAAATACCGTCAGCTGGATTCGAGGATAACAACAAGCAGTCTCTAAAGGATGCTCTCACACAGGCATTTGAGAAGAACAACAATTCTTTAACTGCAGTCAAGAAAAAAGAACCACACATTGTCACTGTTTCTGATCCTAAACTTGTAACCAAGGTATGGAGAATTAAGTTTTCTTCTCCTTTTTACTGTTTTTTTTTTTTCATCTTTTTGGTATAAGGTATTTTATGTGATGGTTGATAGGTACATCTGAAGAACAATGTGAGGGATTATAAGCAAAGTCATGGCAACACAAATGAGACAGAAGCTGGAGACTTCTTGCATCAAATTCGAACTAAAGTGAGTCTTTTATTCTTGCTTTATATTTTAGCTATATAGAAAATTTCTGTGGTATATGAAAATGCATTCCCTATTCTATTAATTCAAAGTAACCTTTATTAAGGAACATATTTACATAATCGATAATTAAAAAAAAAAAAAA
>Ga0041059_1002506_pt1 | contig 13578 bp, 14 predicted proteins | sample AraColnosormetaG_FD_56232 | JGI IMG/M metagenome (GOLD analysis project Ga0041059, IMG submission 56232) | Arabidopsis roots microbial communities from North Carolina, USA - Col MF nosort | ecosystem: Host-associated > Plants > Roots > Unclassified | place: USA: North Carolina | collected...
AAATATCTTATTATCAAAGTTAATAACTTATACGATCGTAACACATGACAAATCTATTGATCTTATATTTTGACATGTATCGAAAAAGATTTTAACTTTTTTTTTCCTCTTAGAAGAAAAAGAAAACTTAAAAAAAAAACAAATTTACATATACTAATTTATCACTGTAATGGAAAATTAATAGTAAGATGGAATGCATAGAATTAAATTGTTTTCTATTGCAAAATCAAATTGTATTTGAATTTTGTACAATCAAATTAAATTTTATTTTTATTATCATAAAATAGATATTTAAATTGTATTGCAAATTCGAATTTGTAAGATTGAAATTTGGTTTAAGGAAATAATAAATTAAATACTGAAAAGTATGTAAGTTACTATTTAAAATTCAAATATCATCAATAAGATGGAGTGTCTAGGGACTGGATAGTGCAGATTACTCATGTGTGTATGTGCGTATTCGTTATCACTTGGTCTGCATTTATTTGATGTTTGTCTGAGTGTTGTAAGTCTGACGTTGTTAGAGGATACATATGAGACATCGTTTCCACGAAATTCGTGTTCGAGTGTAATTTTTATGTTATGATATATCGTAGGGAGCTTTTGTCCTCTACAGATTACGAAAAATAGATAATGTATAGACTAACAAAGTACTTTATTATGATTTAATAAATATTTAAAATATATAGTAAAATTAAATATGTATAATATTAAATTATGGATTATTATTTGACATATTTACTATTTAAAATTTAAATATTATTATTAAATATTTGAATAAATTTATATTTTATCTAGTTAAAAATAAAAATTCCTCGTACAAAAAAATTATCTTATATGTTAAAAAGAAACAAGGCTTGTGTTTACGGAAATACCACTAGACTAAACACAGACAAGGTAAAAAAAAAAAACAGCTTACCAAATTTTTCTCCTCCTTCACGGCAAATCGTCACCGCCACATTATCTCCCAAACTAAGAATCTAGGGTTTTCTAAGGGTTTTTAATCTTCGTCCTTCTCTCCTTCTCCAGTTTTAGGTTTCAGGTTTATCTCTCGTTTCTTTCATCGAATCTTTTGATCTTTAGGTTAGTTTTGCTTCTCGTTGATGTTACTCTTTCCATTGTTATCTATGGTTCTGGATTCGTCATATCCTTCACGATCTTCATGTTTCTGGGTTTTTAAAATCATGCTGCGAAGTTTCAGTAATCGTGTCTCAGACTCGTCAATCTTTGTACTTGATTCTGAATTGTTGAGTGTTTGATTGTGTTGCAGTTTCAGATGGCGAGATACGCTGCTGGTGCGGTTGATTGTCCTGGTTCTCCCAAATCTGTGCGAATCGTTGTGGTTGGTGATAAGGGCACTGGAAAATCAAGCTTGATTGTTGCTGCAGCCACTGATTCTTTCCCTCCCAATGTCCCTCCTGTTTTGCCTGATTACAAGTTGCCTATTGAATTCTTCCCTGATGGTATACCCGTCACCATTGTCGACACTTCCTCGAGGTATATATCCTTATATAAGTTCACTGTATTGCTGGATAATTACTCTCTTAAATAAAGCTACTTTGAAAGAAAATAATTTCTAGTTTAGAGAAAAGAGTGTTGCTTTTATATACAATATTGTTGTTGGGATTGCACTGTGCCAACTGTTTGTGGGTTTAGGATATTTTAAGCTTTGCCAGCTTTGTTGAGGTTCTTGAAGTATGTTTTGATGTTTTTGTTCGTTGGTTCAGGCCAGAAGATAGGGACATTGTTGCTGAGGAATTGAAGCGCGCAGATGCAGTAGTTTTGACATATGCCTGTGATCGACCTGAGACTCTCGAACGTTTGAGTGAATACTGGCTTCCAGAGCTTCGGCGATTAGAGGTTTGATTTTCATCTCTCTGTTTTCAGTTTGGTCATGTCAATCTTGTTGTGTGTAAAAGGTGTACAATATCTTATCTATTGATCATATCATTGTCATAATGCTAGAAGGTGTGACCTAAACCTTTGCTGTTTCTTATTAAGATTGGCTTGTGATGTTTTTGAACAGGTAAAAATTCCTATTATCGTAGCAGGATGTAAGCTTGACTTCAGAGACGACAATAACCAGGTCAGCCTCGAACAAGTGATGTCACCTATAATGCAGCAGTTTCGGGAGATAGAGACTTGTATCGAGTGTTCTGCCCTGAAGCAACTCCAGGTTTCATGACTTCTGAATTCCTCTTGATATGTGATATTTTTCTTTGTTCAAACATGGCACAAATATTGGTCCGAGGTAGCTTAGGCATGTGCTTGTCTTACTAAGAAATTTCAAGGACTTAAGATGTGCTAAATTTTTGCCTGAAAGTAGATATTGTTGTTATTGGTTTGGACTTTTATCAGTCATGAACTGGAAATGCCTAGTCAGAAATTAGCATTCGGTGGTAATTACAAATTATATTCCAGGTCTAAACTATCATCCTAATGCACAAGCTTTCCTGTAGGCACAAGAAGTTTTCTATTATGCACAAAAGACTGTCCTTCACCCAACAGGACCTCTGTTTGATCAAGATTCCCAGGCACTGAAACCCCGGTGTGTAAGGGCATTGAAGCGTATCTTTATACTCTGTGATCATGACAGAGATGGTGCTCTTAGCGAGGCTGAGTTAAATGATTTTCAGGTTCTTATATTTCCTCTTTCGTGTTTCATGTGCTTCGCTGTTCGTCATTGAATTGGCTTAGCCCTATCCTTCAGATTTTAAAAAGAAGCTTGAAGTTTAATTATGTTATCCCCATGACGCACCTAATAGTTGTTTTACAATAGGTCAAGTGTTTCCATGCACCATTGCAGCCTTCTGAAATTGAAGGTGTTAAGAGGGTTGTGCAAGAAAAGTTGCCAGAAGGTGTGAATGAAAGAGGACTGACAGTCACTGGCTTCCTATTTTTACATGCACTTTTTATTGAGAAAGGGAGGCTTGAGACTACGTGGACTGTACTCAGGAAGTTTGGGTATAATAATGATATAAGACTTGCTGAAGAATTGCTTCCATCTGCAATATTCAAGCGAGCTCCTGATCAGGTAAATTTGCAGAAATAACATCCATTGTTCTTCATTATTGTATTTGTTGGTGTTTCAATAATCTATTACTGGAAAGAGCTGTATATCGAGCATTAAATTTTGTAATCTTATCAGAAATAAGAATTTTGGATGCCTACATTACTGGAAAACGGTTATCTTACAGCTCACATTAACTTGCCTTCCTTGGTATTGTGCAGCTAATGTTTGTGTTCATTGTTTTTGTAGAGCTTTGAGTTGACAAATGCAGCAATCGATTTCCTGAAAGGAATGTATATGTTGTTTGATGACGACCAGGTATGTTTCTTTTCTTATAAATGGCGTAGTGTTGAGTTGACAAATAAATTTCTCAGACTGAATTTGCACTTTGCAGGATAACAATCTGAGACCTCAAGAGATCGAGGATCTTTTTTCAACTGCACCTGAAAGGTACCTTTTTTACACCTCCAGAAGGCAAAGAACGTGTACTTTTGATTATGGTAATCTCCATTATATTGCCATGCCATACTAAATTGTGAATGGCAGTCCATGGAAGGAAGCTCCTTATGAAGATGCTGCGGAAAAAACTGCCCTTGGAGGACTATCATTTGACGCTTTCCTGTCAATGGTAATCAATACTCTTTTACATGCTTAACAACATAATGAAGCATTCTTGTGCATGCATTATACACATACTCATCCTTCTTTATTTTATTTTTCTTTGATTTTGTTGACTGACATACTTAAATTTCACACAATTCTCTCTTTATTTTCTTGTAACACATCCAATTTATAGTTGGATTATATGTCGTTTTGCGATTTTGAATGGATTTTACTCTGGGCCAAAGTTTTGTTCATGAACTAATTCAAAGTTTAATTGTGTGCTAATCTTTCAATTTTATCCTTGCAGTGGTCACTGATGACACTATTAGAACCGGCTCGGAGTGTGGAGAATTTGATTTACATTGGATTCCCGGGTGATCCATCGACTGCCATTCGTGTTACTAGGAGAAGACGTTTAGATCGCAAAAAGCAGCAATGTGAACGAAAAGTTTTCCAGTGCTTTGTTTTTGGACCTAATAATGCTGGAAAATCTGCATTGCTGAATTGCTTTCTTGGAAGGTTTGTCATGTTAACTCGTACCACAACTTGTTGGATTTTCAAAATACACAGAAGAGAGTATAATTCTATGTTTATAAGCAAGGAGACGTTTAATTTTCCTCTTTTTCAGTTGATCTCTCCATCTGGTTTATAGTTTTGTTTCTCCATGATCTAGGTCATATACTGATAACCAGGAATCAACTACTGATGAGCGTTATGCAGTAAATATGGTCGATGAATCGGTGAGTCAGTATACTTATGAAATTTGTATCGTTATGTTTGTATGCGCGCATAAATATATATGTATTTTAGTTTGGTTATATTTTGTCTTTGCAAAGAAATCTTCCACGTGCAAAATACTGAACAAAAATGACAAACTTCAGTGTTGTTTTGGGGACTGAGATGGGAACTAGCTAGATATCTTTGATGAGTTTTCTCTATGGGTGGATACATGCTTTTTTACTTGGAAATTTCAAACAAAACTGTTCAGAGAGATTGAAGATGTTATTTGGATGTACATTTTTGGGCAACATGCTTCATGGCTACTTTCTCTAAGTTTCGGTATGTAATTGGTCATTATTCTGATAGTGGCAAATCTCTAAATGTAGGGTGCTAAGAAAACTCTTATCATGAGGGAAATTCCAGAAGATGGAGTTCAAGGGCTATTTTCATCCAAGGAATCCTTAGCTGCATGTGACATAGCTGTCTTCGTGTATGACAGGTATATGTCCTGCTGTTTGATTGGTTGAAATATACCTCTCTGTATGTAGTTTGTACGTAATAATTGAGTTCATTGTTTTCTCCAGTTCTGATGAGTCGTCATGGAAGAGAGCGACCCAGTTGCTTGTAGAAGTTGCAAATTATGGTGAGGCCACTGGGTATGAGGTCCCTTGCCTCATGGTTTCAGCAAAAGACGATCTTGATTCATCTCCTATTTCCATACAAGAATCCACCAGGGTAGGGTTCTTATTGAACTCAGACTCAATGAATATAGCTCGAATAATTCCATACATATATATTTATGCACACGGATCTTTTCGCAGATGACACAAGATATGGGAATAGAGCCTCCGGTATCAATCAGCTCCAAATTGGGGGATTTCAACAATTTATTCCGCAAAATCTTAACTGCAGCACAACATCCTCATTTGAGCATTCCAGAGACCGAAGCAGGCAAAAGCCGCAAACATTACAACAGGCTAATCAACCGCTCTCTTATGGCCGTTTCCAGTACGTTTTCTTTCCTAGAATCCTGAATCTTGACTCAATTTTTGTCCCAAACAAAGAAAAACCTGTAACGGCTTCAGACCCATGTTGGGTATACTTAAATTTCGATCTCATGCTATGTAAACAATTTATCTAATTTCTACCTCGTGATTTGTAAACAGTTGGTGCTGCTGCTGTGGTCGTTGGGCTGGCTGCATACCGTGTGTATGCCACAAGAAAGAGCTCGTCTGCCTGAGAAGATTGAGAATGAACAATCCAATCTCTTAAGGTATGAACACGGAAAGAGGATAGCAAATCTCGTGTACTGAGTTTGTTTATCGTTCTCAAGGTTTTACAACTTGATCCAGAGTACTGTTGAGTACTGTTCTTAGAAGTTTAATGGAAATGGGCTTTGTTTGAAGTAATTGTGGAAGAAGATCTGTAGCAAACACAAACATTTAGGGACAAGATAAAAAGAGAACATAGTCAATAGACATTGTGTTGAATTTCAATAACAATAGAACTTTGTCTCCTCGATGTTGTTAATCTTGCTCACGTTTGCTCTGTTCTCGGAATTAACCAGCAACACTTTAACATCAAATGAACAAACCATTAATTGCACAAGATCTCTTTAGAGTTTAACAAATCGACAACAATTTGAAGATAAAAAGATAAAAAAAAAAGCAACAGAAAATCCTATTTTGAAGTTTTAACAGGCGACCAAACAAACACTTTCACAAAGACAGTGAATAAAGAATCCAGTCACGAAGCAAGCCACTATTGTTCCCTCCGAAGCAAGTCAGAGGCGGAAGAAGAAGAAGCAGAAGATCGTATCGCTACGAGGGAAGGTCTTCTGTTCTTGAACTTAAGGGGACTCCACACCACCGCCTTCTTCTGCAATGCAATCACTGTCGGATGGCTTGGCTTCCACGAGCTGCCTCCTCCTCCAAGAGGGCTCTTCATGAATCTGCTGCTTTTCATTGCATTCGGAGTCACCAGATTGCGGTCTGGAGAGAAGAGTTTAGAGTATCTTGCCTTTCTCGGGTCACCACGGAATGAAGGAGGAGGGCGTGATGGAGTTTCCATAGATGATAATGATGATGGTTCTGGTCTTAGCGTTGCAATTGAGACTCTCCTTCTGGGCATGATGGTTTTATTGCTTGAAGCAATGGCTGATGGAGCAGGAGCTGGCCTGAATGCGATGGAGCTTCTTCTTGGTTTCATTAGTGTATTCACGTCCATAGATGATGATCTTCTGTTGCTGTTATTATTCTCTTTGAATGTTGTGTCTGAGAATCTCTTAGAATGACCCTGAGATGGTTGTTGTTGGGGCATGAAGTTTGTGATCCTTCTGAGTGGCATTCGCATTCTTGTTGGAGCCAAAGGCGGTTTTTTCTCTATAATTGTCGGTAGTGTCTCTCTCAGATGTCTAGATGTTGTTGTTGTTGTTGATGATGCAGTTGCTAGAGCTCGTGACTCCTGCTTGATTCTGGTCTTTCTTTCTTCTGCTAGTTGAAATTCCAGATCTCGAACCTGAAACATGATTTGATTTTTAACTGTTAGAAGAAGACAACATATTGAATCCAGTAGTTAAAGCGGACTAACCTTATCTTGAAGTCCTCGGCATATGTGTTCTCTAGCAGTGAGGCGTAGCTGTAGTGACTGCACATTGTCCTGCAGCTTCTTTGTTTCCTTTTCCTCGTGTTTCAGCTTCTCGGCCTGTTACAAAGGATACAACAAAAAATGAAATAACCTTAAGATATGTTAAAGCTTAGATGAACTGGAGTTCGAGGAATCAAGTTACCATTTGTTTTGACTTAAGGAGTTCAGAGACATCAGCCTGTTTTCGGGCAGGTCCACTTTCGATTCCTCGGACTCTACTTGCAAAGTTCAAGGAGCAAAGGGTCTCTCCTAGATCGGCAGAACTCGGACTAATCTGGACAAACATTAATGTCTTGCAATCTCCACCTGTATAAGTCACAATGAAATAGAAACACCATGGAGATGAAAAATAAGATGTCTTATGAATCATGTGGCCATAACAACGGAAGAAAATAGGACAAATGTTACTTTACCCAAAGAGTTTTGCAGCATATGGGTCAGCTTTGAGTTTCTGGAGTTTGACAAAAAGGAAGGAAAAAAGTGTCATCAACATCAATCAGAAAATCTCATATGCAAATGTCTTAACAAAGGGGAAGAAAGAAGGGAAAAACCTGTAAGGAATGTGGCTTGTTTTGGATGCAAGGGCAGAGATAACATCACCGAGTGCTGAAAGCGACTTATTGATAAATTGAGATTCTTTCAGCCTTTCTCCTTCAACTTCTACCTTTCCTACTCGCTCACTGCCAGCCAAGTCCACTAACCAAAGATGACTTCTCGTTCTCTGACCATTTATCAAATTCTCTCCCTTCACTGTCACTCGCAGCAAGCTGAACAAAAGGAAATCTCTTGTTGGTATAAGTATGGAAAAGGTTTAGTTTCACATGAATTTAGTTTCTAAACTCTAGTTTGCTTACCAATGAGAGCGGCTGCTTTGCTCATTTGCAGCAGTTGAACCCACAGATCGAACAGCATATCCTTTCTTGAGCAGATCCCACACTCCATCTGTATTGTAAACTTGAGCTTCGACTAATCCTGGGACTTCTTGCGTCCCTTCTGCTGATTGCTTAACCTCCAACCTTTATCAACACAGCACATAGTGTTATTTTGCTTTTTAACAAGAAAGATAGAAACTGTAAGGCGATTTATTCTACTACCAAATAATATAATGGAAGACCTACTTTTTAGGGGGCTGGTTTGAGTTATCTACCAAGAGGTCCCTTATCTTCTCATTATAAACCTCCAACATGCTAACTGATAGCTCAAACTTCATGAGATGACTTTTGCTTTCTGAACAGCGAAATAGTTCTTCTAAGGTCCTATAGTTCACTCCTCTATTCTCTGGTGTTCCCTCCATGGTAAATGTCTTGCCAGTTCCCGTTTGGCCATAGGCAAATATGCAGACATTATACCCATCCAGCACCGAAGTAACTATAGGTTTTGTCTGTGCAAAAACAGTCTCTGCAAAAGAAGGTACAGTCAGATAAGAAGACTCGTTGGTGTAGTGTTCAAAGAGCAAAGGTTTAGCGAAATAAAGTTGCAAAGGTAGCGTCTCAATTACCTTGGCCATCGTCAGGCTTAAAGACATGGTCAAATTTAAAATGCTTCTTGGAGGAATCAGATGAAAGTATCTGGAGCTCGTTTTCCTGTGTTGTATCAAACTCAGCTACAGAAGCACAACCATTGGCTATTTCAGCTTGGTTTAGAGGTCTGCATCTGCAAAAGACTCTGATATTTCCCTTGAGTTCGATCACTTCATTGTATAATCGTTTCCTCTCTGATGACTCTTCCAAGTACTGTTTTTCAAGAGCTCCAAGCTTAGTAGCTTCCATTAAAACACGTTGAGGCATATTAGTTAACCAAATCAAACAAGTTTTGTATTTAGAGAATCTTTGTCGAAGAAATCAGATTCAAAGTACTCACTGAGAAGCTGGAGAGCCCTTGAAATTTCTGGTTCTACTAAGGAACAATTCTTGATCTCTTGCACTTGGTTTGATACCAACGCATGTTCATCCTTCAAGATCTAAGACATGATATAGAACATAAAACACTAGCAGAGACTGAAAGCAAATCTGTTGAAAATTCATATTTAAGTTCATCTTGAAATAACCTCAACTTACTATTGCAACTGAGAACTCAGAAGGAACTATTGTAACTGTGTTTATTCAAGAGGATGACAAAGAAAGTAGTAGTACCTTAATTTTGTCACTGCAGTCGATAATTTTCTGCAAAATTGGAAGTGTTGGTCCATTGGCAGGAGAAACTTCTTGGTTTCCACTTGTAATAGTATCCTCACTTTCTTCCACTATTTCAGCCAAATCAGTAATGCATCATATCAGAGTCAAAGACACAAGTGAATCTAAAAATACATACTACAGTCTACTAAACAAAGTACTTGTTAACAGAGTTTCAGATTCATGGGATAAGTTAGGGACCCAAAACCTAAATCGTTGATAACTGAAGGTGAACCAATCTTTCTGAATTCCAAAACAAAATGCTAAAACCTAATTGGATTCTCTTCAGAACAAATCCAAAAGAACCAGGAATCTCAGAGATATAAGTGTTTGAGATGTCAATTCACAATCAGAGACTACCAATTAACAATCGAACGACTTGTACACTAATTTTTCAATTCACGACGAGAAAACCCCTTACCAGCGTCGGAATTGTGATTGTTGACAGAAACTTCCTTCGATTCACACAACAAACCACCATCGTTGCAAATTTCTTGATGTTGATCTGGCAAAAACCGAAGATGATCAGCGAAACATTAAAAAAAAAAAACAGATCAATCAAGAAAACCATAAATCTGTAAGAACATGAATCAGAAGAGCGACGACAGAAACAAAGTATAGTACCTCTTTCCATGGCGGATTTGTGCCTAGAGAACCCAAAGAACGTTGAATCCAAAATTCTGAATCAAAGAGAGCGAGAGAGAGACCAAGAGAGAGTGAGAGATTTAGAGAGAGATTGAGAACGAGTGTAGACGAATTTGAATTTAGGAGAATAAGAGCCGTTGGATCTAAAGAAGCTTTGTAACGTCTATATTTTATTACCATTCGTTCCACAAAGAGGAGCGTCATAATCCGGATCCGAATTCGTTTATTATTCGTTTCACTTGAAGTTTCAAACCTCTCTTTTCCAGCAGAGAGAAGGATAAAAGTTTTCACAAATTAAGTAAGACCCCTAAACTTCTATTTTATTTATAAAGAGCCACAAATATTATAATTTCACAAATACACCCATGTGTTCCAGTTGTTTGAGTAAAATCTACTTCAATTGATTTGCCAAAGGCTTGCCTCATGGCTTATTCTTCAGTACCAAGCTGTTTCCATGGCTATCTTCTCCATCGTTGTTCGTTCTCCACCACACAATTTTTCTCGGGTTCTCTCTCTTGTGGCTTCTCTGCTTCTACCAATTCAAGACTAAGAACATGTGTCAAATTCGAGAAGTTTCAGGGTGACTCTCCTCTTGAACAGAACACTTCAGTTTCTTCTTCCTCTTCTGTTTCACAGGAACTACCATTAGAAGAAGCTCAAGACCAACTAGAAGAAGAAGAAGATGATGATGAGTTCAGTAATTTTGTCCGTTTGTTTTCTTTATTATTCGATTATACTTTATTTTCTGTGAATTGGGTTTTCATTGTGAAGGAAGAACCATTGAATTCAATTCAAAGTTGATCACTTTTCATCAGTTTCTTTGTTATTTTTGTGTGACTATTGGAACATAAGGCTAAAAAAGATGTTTTTATCGTTACTGTTTTTCAGCTGTTTGCCTAATGATTTGGAAGGAGCTGTTAGGCAATCAGGTGAAGCAGGTGCTGCGTTTGTGAACTCAGGAGGAAATAGAGCTATTGTAAGGGCTAGTAGTATACAAATTTGTAATCTTTGGTGGGGAAAAAGAATGAGATTTGGTATCAGCTTTAAGATTCTGACTCTGAAATCTTGTAGGTGGAGCTTTTGATTCCTCAGCTGCAGTTTTTAGACGATGAAGGTGCACAAGCTGAACTTTGGGACCTTTCGCGTGTTTTCTTGGAGACTCTCATTAAAGAAACAGGTTGTGAGGTAAGCTAAAACAGTTTGTATAATACCTTTACATGAAACATTTTATCAGTCGATGACTCGTAGCGCTTGGAAATGTTGTTGCCAGAGAGTTAAAGCTGTATTTCCAGACGCTGGAGCTGCTGCATTGCTAAAATACCGGTGGAAAGATGCAACGTTCGGATTTGCTAGGTAAGTTGGCTTACATCTTGAGAGCTTAATAGTTTTTCGTTCGAAAGAGTCTGTAGAAATATGCAGTCATGTTCTTTGTTGTGATGCAGCTTAAGTGACCGGAAACCTGTGGAGAAAGAAGATGAGATCATTGTCATGGTTGTTCCTGATTACCAAATGCTGGAATATGTTGAGAAAATTGCTAATGGGCTTGCTGATGACCCGGTAACTAAATCTGTCAAATCTTTAATTTCAACTTTGCTAAGAACCTTTAGTACTAACATTAAGAAGGCATTTCTTTGTGTTCTTTCAAGCCAAGGCCTCTCATTATGTGGAACCCTCGTCTTATAAGCGAGGAAGTCGGGGTTGGGTTTAACGTGAGAAAACTAAGGCGTTACTTCCTAAGGTAAAAGGCAAAATCCTTAATGAGACTTGACAAGGTTTTTGACGTAACATCAATAACTGTTCTTTTCATTTTGGCTCTTCTAGTTCATTCACTACGGTTTACTCTATGAGACCTCTGGCTGCTGGTGCTGTTTTCAGGTGTTATCCTGGGTAAGACTCAGACTTGGTTTTTCTTATTTGATTAAGTCCATGTAGATACGGTTTAACGAGTACAAGCTGATCATTTTCTATCCTCATTTATTTTTCTAGTAAGTGGAAAGTCTTCTATGATAACAAAGACAGACCAGGCCGATACCTACTCGCTAAAGAACTCATTGGTCGACCTGATGCAGAGGATCTTGAGGTCAATTGAGTACTAGATTTAATTGAGTTGAAAAATTCTTATATCATGAAAAAAATTGGGTGCAAATCCTAGTTCCATAGCTTGTTTTGCTGCAATTTCATTGATGAAATGTTTTCTTTTTGCAGATAATATATGGGGGAGTAGAAGAGAAATCAGAAGAAGGGCCATCTTTAATGAGTCAAGCTGCTGGAATTTTCTCATCCATTAACAGGTTCATGAAATCAATGTGAAGATGATTTCTTCTCTGCAGTGTAATACTATTCACATGTCCTGGTATTAGAAATGTAACCAAAGGGTATTACTGTATATCTTTCTATGCTATTACATCATGAAGAGTATAATACGTACTGGTAAAGAGTTCTGTTCCTTCTATACTTCAGTGAACCACTCTGGTCGAGAAAATTAATCCGAATCAACCCAAAAGTCAGTTTTGTACCTAAACTGCAGTCTGCAGATACTATGTACTAGTTCTATCATCATAACATGAAAATATCGAAGTTTTGCAACTTGTTCTGTTTGCGATTGACACTTTGTCTATCCTAAGCTGGAAATGCTACCTAGAGTTCTTGAGAGCCTTCAGAATCTAAAATGACTCGTCATAGTGGTGGTGATGACTTGCACGACCCAAGAGTTTAACATAAGAAACGTTTTGTTTCTTTCTTATGTGTTATACATGTTTTTATGGTGTGTGTGTGTTTTTATAACAGGATTTGGATATGACCACAGAAAGGGAGGAACTAAAACTTTCATCATCCGTGCCTCTGTTTGATGTCATCACTCAGAGTTTGCAGATATAAAGAAGCAGCTTCCGTGAAGTTCAAAGCTAAAATGAAAGTGGCAAGGTACACTGTAGAGAACTCAGTGGTTATCAGGAAATTAACTTGTTCTGCATTTGAGTATTTCCATGCTAGAACAAGGGTATCTACAAGGTTTCATAAATCATTGGTTTGCCAATTATAAGAGAGATGACAAATGGAGACTAGATTATTTCATCTAGCTTTGAACTAATATTGTTTTGGATTCTAGAAAACGCAAAACTCGAACTGAACTAAAAGCAAATGTCTTTTTTTCTAGACCTACCATCAAAACGCAACACACAAATCCAGAAACACCAACACACAACATCAAGCGTATGTGTAAAAACAAAGAATTTGGTTCTGCAATGAAATCCAAAACAGAGCCTTTGATGGGGAAAAATTCAATCTTTGAATCGAAAAGAGTTGTTCTTCCAAAAACAAATTAAGCTTCAGTAAGCATCAACATCACAGAGTTTTACATAAAAATCTCATAAAGAAACATATACTACTACTACCTACTCTAGTTCTGTTTGACTCAACAGTTTACATATATTTTTGGTTTTGTATTAAGTATTAACTATATAAAATTCATGAATAATGAATCAGGAAAAAAGATGAATACATTGCTTCTCTATACATTATTACCTATCAATGGTTTTCTCCTTGTTAGTCTTCACAGTAGATTCACCTAATATGATTCACATGAGCAAATGGATCCGTATATTTTTTTGAAGCAGCTTTCTTGGTGGTCTTAGGTGGTTCTCCAAAAACATTCCAAAGCCTGAGAGTCTCGTCACCGGCTGCAGAAGCCACGGTACAACCATCCGGACTCTGTGCCATAAAAAGAACTCTTGATGTATGACCATTGAGTTCAGCCATTTTCACCATAGATGGGTACTTCCAAAG
>Ga0041059_1002507_pt1 | contig 13577 bp, 11 predicted proteins | sample AraColnosormetaG_FD_56232 | JGI IMG/M metagenome (GOLD analysis project Ga0041059, IMG submission 56232) | Arabidopsis roots microbial communities from North Carolina, USA - Col MF nosort | ecosystem: Host-associated > Plants > Roots > Unclassified | place: USA: North Carolina | collected...
AATTGAGTTTTGTAATACAATCAAGTCAATAAGATTGATTACATTCATACTCTGTTTTTTCGTTCTTACTCTGTTCTTCTTTCATAACAAAACATTAACACTTAATATCACTATACTTCTTCTTATAACGCACCGTTACTTGAGAAACGGTGAGGCTATCATCGTCTTCATCATTGTCTGATGGAACCTGTTTCTGACAAAGACCCATTGTACCCCTATGAGCTTGCTTCATGTACTTTCGTCTCTTGTTTGTTGAATTCTCAGCTATCTTCATTTCATCCTCGCTTGTTCTGTTCATCTTAGAGCCTGAAGTTACAAAACTAGTGTCATCACCTATGATGGTTCTTGATTTCAATGTTTCATCTGATTCAACAAAACCCTTCCTCTGCGGCTCGCACATAGGCGTAACACAAGATATTGCAGAACGGGAAGGAATGTATATTGTCAAACCATCAATAGGCTTGTCGTAATCATTCCAAGCTGCATCACGTGAGAGTTTTTTCTGGTTAACAGGACAATGAACATCTTGACGCATCCCAAACTGTGAAGCCACTCGATTGGGAAAGTAATGCTCCACACTGTCAATACCAACAAGCTCAGACACCTTGATGCATCGAGCAAAGGAGATAAATTCATCATCAAGGTTGGGACCAACAGGCACCCGCATTGCTCTCTCAGGATAAAATCGAGGAAAATCCCAGTTTTTCACAGTTTTAGTGTAGGGGCGCCACTCAAAACTATCCATTTTGGAGTTGTTGAAAATCCTCCAAGCATTGCTGGTACTCTGTTTCATGTCACACCACCGAGCCAATCTTGGCTCACCCCTTAGCAACGAAAAAGGTTTTAGTTGTAGTTCCCTGAATCTCTCCCATGCCCAAACTTGAACCAGCTTAAACAAAGCATTAAGATCAAGCTGTACCTTAATAAGCGATTCACTGAAAACTCTAATGTGGCCTTGCAAGAGACTTAGGTCTGCATACAAGTGTGCAAGAACAGCAGGAGCAAGAGCCATCTTAGTTCCACTTGAAAGATGAACAGCGACTGGCAAAATAGCTTCAGAGATATGAAATAAGTGTGATGGAAAGGCAAAGTAGCTAAGCCACAACACAAGGAACCCAACATGCTCAAGCTCATCACCACTGTTCATGAATCTCTCCATCCATGCTAATTTGGTTACCAGACAGACTTTATCGTTCTTAATCTTCTTCCATTCTTTCTCTAGCTTCGCCATAATCTCCTTCCCTGAGCTATCCACGGTGGCAAAAACAGGCAAACCCAAAACAGAGAAACCCAAAAGCACCATAACGTCTTCAAGGGTTATAGTTGCTTCACCCCAAGGGAAAATGAAGGTTTTAGTGTCTGGACACCATTTCTCAGCTAAACCCAGAACAAGATCTGTGTCTTTAGGGATTTTGTATGTTGAAGCTATAACAGCTTCAAAAATCCCAGCTTTTCTCCAAATGGGTTCGTGCAAAGATGCCATTTTTCTAGCCCAAGACTTGAACTTTTTGTTTGGAAACCTCCAACCCCAGAATTTAATACTCGTAGAAAGAGCCTTTAAGTGAACAGAAAGAGCTGAAGAACGATTCTGACAATCTTCAAATCCATCAATGGAGGAGGAGAGACAAGGTTTTGAAAGATGGGTTCTTTTGCTACTACTGTTCTCGGTACGAGACGCCATGAGCTCTTCTCTCTCTTTTCAACAAGGATCTTCAATTCATGGAGACGAAGAAGATTCAAACAAGACAAAATGAAATGCTTTTCCTATTTTTTCCCTTGTGGTTTAATGTTTGTTTGAACTCAAGTCACGAAGAATCCATGTTGCAGGTTTGTGCTATAATGGAATACTTCTTTTACAATTAATAAAAATTCCCATTAGTAAAAGATAAAATAATATTATTTATCTTGTCAAAAATATTTTAAATGTCTTATCAGCCTGGAAAAATAATATGTGTAATTATTAATAACGTTAGAAGAAAAAAAATCAGAAGAAAAATGATTTATAGAAATGCGTTTACAATTTTCTTTTGTTTCATATTATGTGATAGGCATTTACCAAAATGGAAATCATTGACCAAACAGAGAAACTAGAAATTGAGTCAAATTTCTTATAAACCGAACGGTCTTTTAATTCTTAAATATGATACCGGACTTTCCCGGAACTTTATTTGAATAGTGACCTCTCATACGTACTCACTTTCTCTGCGCCTAATTCAAAAGCATACGTACTGATTCTCCATTCCATGTATTTCTAATTACTAACACAATAAATATTTGTGTCTGGTGAGTTCTTTACATATGCAAAAGAGCAAAAGAGTAAAAGAAAACCACACCAAAGATTGATATGTGTGACACTGTTGTTTTATTTCCATGAGATCCTAAGCAGAAACTCGACTTTTAATCTGGTTTCCTCTGATTTTCCACTTTCTAATCATGGACAAAGTCTTCTCCATCTCAATCATATGTGCCTCAAGCTTCAGTTCCATCTCCTTTATTGCAAGCTTTCTCTCTTTCAACCTTTCATCAATTTCTTCTTGCTTTTTAACTTCACTGCACATTTTCTCATTGCATCTATGCTTTTCGCTATTTTTATGGACCAAAAACTCTGCTTTCTTGCTCCCATTGCTTCCAATGCTTTTCATAGTCGATCCATTATGTTGCTGCTCATCATCGATCATACTCTTCTTCCCTGCAGTATTTCCAATCACGTCAACCTCAAAATCATTGAAAATCTCCCTTGTCTTGTGTGATTTGCTTGTAGTTTCATCATCCTCTTCACTCCTTTGCTCTATTTTTGTCGAAGCAAGCTTTTGACAAGGCTCTGAGTCGTCATCGCTATCCACCGTCATATATCTTCTAGCCCTTTTTCCAAGTGTTTCAGAAGCATCTCCTAGAGTATTCTCCGCATTACTGCTATACTTCTCCTTAGATCTGATCCTTTGAGCAATAGTCATGTTATCCTTTTCTTCACCCGTAGAAATACCATCATTACCCCCATGAGCTCGCTTCAGCACCACTGGCTTGTAAATGCTTCTATTGTTTGTAAAATCCTCACTTGTGTTGTTCATCTTCCAACCTGATGATACACGACTGTTCACACACCCACCTATCTTATCTTGCTTTACCAATCTATGTATCACAGACCTTCTGCGTTTTGCGGGAAAACCTTCTTCCAATTTCTGAAACACCTGACTCAAAGGCAGTACCTTGGGAGATGCATCAATATCATCATCATAATCTTCGTCATAATGATCAAATGTCTTCCTTGCGTTAAAAGTTTCAGTTGATTCTTCCTTCATCTCTTCAGGACTCAGAAACTTTGAAACTGATTTCAGCCACCAGACTCGGTATCTCGCAGTGACAGAACCTTGATCGAGGCGAGAAGGCATGTAGAGGTTTAAACCAATAAGAGACTTATTGTAATCATTCCAAGCTTCCTTTTCTGTGGAGTTTCTTTGACAAGTAGCCAAACCAGGAAGATCTTGATCCAAACCGAACTGTCTCGCCACTCTATTTGGGAAGTAATCCTCTACAAAACCATCTCCAACAATCTGAGAAACTGTCACACACCGAGCAAAAGAAGCAAACTCATCATCAATACTTTCATCAACAGTCACCCAAATAGCTTCCTCAAGGTAAAACCGAAATGGGTTCCAATTGTTCAATGCTTTAGTATAAGGACGCCACTCAAAATCATCAAAACAGAACCACGCATCCTTAGATCTTCGATGCAAACCATGCCACTGAGCTATTCTAGGTTCACCTTTGGGAATGTCACTGGCTTTTGGTCTTATGTTCCTGAATCTTTCCCATGTCCAAACTTGTACTAACTTAAACAAAGATTCCAGATGGAATTTGTCAACACAATCTTCTCTAGATACCTCATGGATTCGATCCAAATCTCTGTAGAGGATTGCGAGAATAGCAGGGGCAAGAGCTATCCTTTCCCCTCTAGCTAAACGAACAGCTATTGGGAAAACATGATTCGAGATATTACGACGAGATTTAACTGGAAATACGAAAAGCGAAAGCCACAATACCAGAAACGCTACATGCTCCATGTCCCCACCTCTACCCAAGAAGGTCGAAACCCATGATTTTTGGCTCACACGCCTGTCTGTGCTGCTATTCATATGCTGGATTCTTACATTCTCCAGTTTCTTTACCGAATCTCTCGTCTCCGAGGTTTCTAAAGGGGCAAAGACCGGAGAGCCCAAAACGGAAAACCCTAGAAGCACCATTACATCCTCTAAAGTTATGGTTGCTTCACCCCAAGGGAAGACAAACGATTTGGTTTCAGGGCACCATTTTTCAGAAACAGAGAGAATCAGAGATGGGTTTTTGGTGATACTGTAAGTAGATACTTTAATTGCTTCAAAAATCCCAGCTTTTCTCCATGTTTGTGCGTGTAAAGCTTCCATTTTTGCAAGCCAAGATACGAAAGGAGCATCTACAACCCAAAACCCAGAGAAAGTTCTCCGCAAAGAGAAGAGCTTTAGTAGCTGCGAAGAGGAAACAGAGAGACGTTCATCACGGCGGGGAAGCTCAGCCACAGAGCCTCCATTGATGGAGGTAACAAAGGGTTTTAAGAAATGGTTTTTTCTCAAGCAACGACCTTTATCAGTTACCATTACTTCTTCTCTCTCTTCAATGAGAAGACTCGACGATGACGATGCGTTCTCCATCTCTCAAGATGATGAAGAAGCAAATGATTCAGGAAAAACTAGGGATTTTGAAAGTCAAAATCGGAGACTTGAAGAAGGAATCAGTTTTTGCTAAGAAAGGTGCAATCTTTGTTGAAGATGAGCAGAGAAAAATGTACTCAACATTTTGCTTTTTATCATTTTATGGCAAACAAAACAAGTTCCTTCATTAAATCTAAATGATGACTGTACAATAAATTAACGCAACATACCATGTGTATAATTTTTTCTAAATTTAGGGATGTACACAATTGACGAAACATCATTTTCATAATTTGATTTTTTAGGGGAAAATCATTAATACATACATACACAAACCAAGAAAATTTTATTGTCATTGAAGAGATTCATGGTCACATCATGAACTAAAAATCACAGAGACGGAGAAACCAAACCATGTTTCTTGGTCATCAGGATCTCTCTGAAAGAAAACTCTGATATGCAACACACCAAGAAGCTATTAGTTAGCTCATAATTTAGTACGTTCAAAAAATACAAATTAAACACTTAAAACCAAACCAGTCCTTAAAAAGATACTAAAAGCATAAACATCACCCAGCTTATATTGATCTTAGATTACTCTACTTGCATTTGACTAACTCAAAACAAGATTTAACATGCCTAAATCCAACGAGCTGCTGCTAAATTTCTCTCTATTACGGCTCTCATTTTTTTCAACGTCCATGCCACATTTTTCTGTGTTTCCATAATATACTCCTTTAGCGATAATGCAATAACCTTGAGTTCTTGAACTTTTTTCGTAGGAGTCATTAGCACTTTAGCAGCATCAGCTTCACCAAAATCATTAAGATATTACAGTTAATAAGAAATGATGCAATGATGATACTTTTGAGAGTGGCTAATAACTCGCTATCAATCATGTCAATATAAAGTAACAAGACTTTGTGACATAAAATGATAAAAAAAATATGTGCCAATATAGCATTTTAGTAGAATTGTTGGGTCAAGTAGAATAAGGTGTTCAGAAAAAAAAAAGTTAAAGTAAAGTAGTTTATTTATTTTTTAATAAAAATTGGCAAAAAGAAAGGGCTATATTTGTAAATAGTCCTTTTTAGAATTAATAATCCGAAGCTTCTTTTTTGACAGAGCAATGCAATCTTTATCATCTTAGGTTTTACAGTGTGATTAGTATAATTAACACTAAAGATTTAATAATAATAGAAGCAAGGGTTTAAGGCTAATACACACAAAAGAGCGTCTTCAAGCGATGGCCACAATCTTCTTCTTCTGCTTAAGCTTTCCTTCTCAGGCAGACCCACTTGCTTGAAACTAGCTCGGAACGATAACGACAAAATTCGCCACCATAAACCCTATTTTTAATCTCCGACTCTGTCGTCACTTCTCCTTCAAGCTGGGTAGATTAAGTTCGCTTATGGCCATGGGGGTTTCTCTTACTTCCCACAATAACCCTCTTCTTCGCCACTTATCTCCTTCCTCTTCCTGGGTTTCTCGTTCCTCCTCTCGCCTCTCTTCTTCTCCACTCCCTTCCTTCCTCTTTCCTTGCCGTCGAACCCTTCTTCAAAGGTTTGCACTTTTTTTCACCTTTCGTGGGTTTTAGTAAATTTTGAGACTACACTTGATTATCGATTACTATGCTCTGTTCTATGCTAAATTTTACTTGATTGTCGTTACTATGCTCTGTTGTATGCTCAATTTTACCTTATTTTTGACTAATTTGCTCTGCTCAAGCCTCAGTTTTACTTGATTATCGATTAAGCTACTCTGTTATAGGCTCTGTTTTACTTGATTGTAGATTAATTTGCTCTGTTCGAAGCTCAATTTGTTCTTGAGTATGGGATAAAGCTGCTTCGTTCTAGGCTCATTTTGTTCTTGTGGGGTTTGTTTTGTTTTGCTAGCTATGTTTGTGACTGCTTTTGAATCTTTTCAGGAAACTAGCTTCCACTGATGGAAATGTCGGTTATTGTACTACTACAGTTTGTCAGGGATTTCAGCATTCGGTTCATCAACGGTCGTCTTCTGTTGTGTTTAACGGAGAGTGGGAACTTCGATCGGAATCTAACAAGGTAAGGATGGTTCCTAAGATTATCAAGGTTGGAAATCAGACGGAGGTAGCCGAAACTCATCAAGTTCCTGGAACTGTAAGTGCTTGGAGGGAAGAAGCTAATAAGCTTAGAGAAAGAAATGGTCAAATTGCTAGAAACCTTGATGACAATGGTTATTTCAATGGCTCTGTCCCAATTATATCTAGTGCTCCGTCTTATGAAACCTCTCAGAAGATTGATTATGAGTTCAAGCCCAGAGGGACCACTAGGTCCACTACTGCTACACTCAATAAGGAATTGATTGGCATTACCCAATCTGAACCTGTTGTGTCATTGCCAAGGAAGGGTTTAGATGTTGGGGATAATATGGATGTAAATCCTAAAGGAGAGGGAATACAGAGACCTCTTATAAGCGATAAGTCTTCTGGTACCGCAAATGGAAACAAGAATACTGTTGCCATTTCCAAAGTGGAGAGAAGCACTGAACCTTCGAATGTCCGTGAAAACCTTGGGAAAATATATGACAAGGTTCTCATTGTTGATAATGTGCAAGCTGCGAAGGATACCGTGGCTAAGCTCGTGAATCAGTTTAGGAATCATGTCCATTCCTGTGATACAGAGGTGTGCTACATTTTTCTATTTAAGTTGTCATCCCTGCAGCTCAGAAATATTTATACAATTGACAAACTGATTACTCTATGCTTATAGGTGTCCGGGATTGAGGTTAAGGAAGAAACGCCTGTCGACCACGGTGAATTAATATGTTTCAGTATTTACTGTGGGCCAGAAGCAGATTTTGGGAATGGAAAATCGTGCATCTGGGTTGATGTTCTTGGTGAAAATGGCAGGGAGGTGTTGGCCGAGTTTAAACCATATTTTGAAGACTCGTTCATCAGAAAAGTAAGTTATAAACTACACCTTGATTGTTTCTACATATTCTGTGATATTTTCATTTTCTGAGTCCTTCTAAAACTTATTCCACTTTCTTGTTGTCTTTTTTACTGTGAACATTTTTAGCTATCCTTAAACCCTTACAGGTTGGCTTTCTTCGTTTCAGGTCTGGCACAACTACAGTTTCGATAGCCACATCATTAGGAACCATGGAATTGAGATTTCTGGTTTTCATGCCGACACTATGCACATGGCACGATTATGGGATTCTGCACGGCGGATAAAAGGTGGTTATTCGCTTGAAGCGCTTACAAGTGACCCAAAAGTTCTTGGGGGCACACAGACAAAGGAGGAAGCTGAGTTCCTTGGTAAAATTTCGATGAAGACTATTTTTGGCAAACGGAAACTGAAAAAAGATGGATCTGAAGGGAAAATCGTTGTCATTCCCCCTGTTGAAGAGCTTCAGCGAGAAGATCGAGAGGCTTGGATTTCATACTCTGCCTTGGATGCGATAAGCACACTAAAGCTTTACGAGAGCATGACAAAGAAACTGCAATTGATGGATTGGCATCTTGATGGAAAGCCAGTTTTAGGAAGGACAATGTTGGATTTTTACCATGAGTTCTGGCGACCCTTTGGTGAACTTCTTGTAAAAATGGAAGCAGAAGGGATACTTGTAGATAGAGAGTATCTTGCTGAGATAGAGAAAGTAGCCAAAGCGGAACAACAAGTTGCTGGTAGTAGGTTTCGTAATTGGGCATCTAAGTATTGCCCCGATGCGAAGTATATGAATATTGGCAGTGACACACAATTGCGTCAGCTCTTTTTTGGTGGCATTTCCAACAGGTATCTTTCTCCTACGTCATCGTTAAATTTCTGCTAAGCATAGGTTTAAATTGAAGTTATTATAGGGAAAATAGTCATATCTTGGTATCTTAGAGGTTCTTTCTTTATTATAGAGATTTGAGCTTATAATCCTCTTATCTCAAAAGTTGTTGAAGACTGTTTTTCTTTCTCTTGGTTCAACCAGAACTGCATACATAGAAATCTGAGAAGAAATGCCTTTCTTATCAGGTCATTAACAAGAATTACATGATTAGTCTCTCAGTGTTACCTCTAATAATTAACTTCTGTTTATTTCTTCCTCAGTAGTCATGACGAGGTGCTTCCAGTTGAAAAGCTCTTCAAAGTCCCCAATATTGATAAGGTTATTGAAGAAGGCAAAAAAACACCGACGAAGTTTCGAAACATCAAACTGCATAGGATAAGTGATAGCCCACTGTCAACGGAAAATTTTACTGCCAGTGGTTGGCCCTCTGTAGGTGGGGATGTTTTGAAAGAGTTAGCTGGGAAAGTTTCTGCTGAATACGACTTTATGGATGATGTCTCAGATATTTCTCTGGAAGAAGTTGTTGAGGATGATGATGTAGAAACATCAGAAACACAAAAGTCCAAGACAGATGATGAAACCGACACATCTGCTTATGGAACAGCATATGTTGCATTTGGAGGGGGTGAAAGGGGAAAGGAGGCATGTCATGCTATTGCCTCATTATGTGAAGTTTGCTCTATAGACTCTTTGATCTCAAATTTTATTCTTCCGTTACAGGTAATTCTGTTTTCTTAACATCACCTTCTGAATTTTGAGCTGCTTTATCTGGTTTACCTTCAGGTTGAAATATGAATTGTTTTTTTTTTGTCTGACAGGGAAGTAATGTATCAGGCAAAGATGGTCGCGTCCATTGCTCCCTTAATATCAATACAGAAACTGGGCGCTTATCAGCTAGAAGGCCAAATTTGCAGGTATATATCAAAAAGCTTTGTGATATTGTTCAAAACAATATCGTTTGAACCTAAATTAAGTAATAAATTTGAGTAGTGAGGCCATTATGTAGCTAAGTTCCTCTTGTTATCTACTGGTAGCATATTGTTAACAGAGACTCAATTTGATGTGAAATTATGTGATGTGTTACCTTGAGCTAGTACATAATTTCATTTCAAATTGGTTTTATTTTTTGGCAACTGTAAGTACACGATTTGTAATTGCATCTACAATTTGTTACTTAACTTCCTCTTATCTGTCTAGAACCAACCTGCATTGGAGAAGGATCGGTACAAGATTCGTAAGGCCTTTGTAGCATCGCCTGGAAATACACTTGTTGTGGCTGATTATGGGCAGGTGAAAATATAAAACTCTGGTAGTTGTAGAGACTTTCATAATGGTATTAATCTTGTTCACTTGTTTACTGTGATTCTGTTCTATCTTCAGTTGGAACTTAGAATTCTGGCACATCTTACTGGTTGTAAAAGCATGATGGAAGCTTTTAAAGCAGGCGGAGATTTCCACTCAAGGACAGCCATGAATATGTATCCACATGTTCGTGAAGCTGTAGAAAATGGGCAAGTGATCCTTGAATGGCATCCAGAACCTGGGGAAGACAAGCCACCTGTGCCGTTGTTAAAGGTGCGTTCTTCGTTTAAAATTGTACCATAATTCTTGGATTTTGATTCTTATATCACAATGAGGAAATGCTTTGAATAGCTATAAAAACAAGCGACATCTCTGTTCAATGTTCAAATCCCGTCGTTGACTCAAAGAACTTATATCTGTGCCCAAATACTTCTAACAGTTTGCGAATATGTGTAATACTCAGGATGCCTTTGGTTCAGAGAGAAGAAAAGCCAAGATGCTTAACTTTTCAATTGCGTATGGGAAAACCGCGGTCGGGCTTTCTAGAGATTGGAAGGTAGTGGAAAAATACTATTGAAACTATTAGGTTGATATAAACATGCGTTGATGTGATGAGTCTAAAACTGTTCAAACTTTTTTATCATCTAAAGGTCTCCACTAAAGAAGCTCAGGAAACAGTCGATCTCTGGTACAATGACAGGCAAGAAGTAAGGAAATGGCAAGAAATGCGTAAGAAAGAAGCTATAGAAGATGGGTATGTACTCACTTTACTAGGAAGGTCTCGTAGATTTCCGGCGTCAAAGTCACGTGCTCAGAGAAATCATATCCAAAGAGCAGCAATCAACACTCCAGTCCAGGTTTCCATTCTATTTGTTTACTTTATCATAACACTAATATCCATTCTATTCTCCAATCCCAACTCTGAGCATCGATGATCCACACTACAGGGAAGTGCAGCTGATGTTGCCATGTGTGCAATGTTGGAAATATCGATAAATCAACAGTTGAAGAAGCTTGGTTGGAGATTGCTTCTACAGGTAAACAACAACACCCCTCCAAAACAGGACGCAATCTATGAAAAATATAAGCTTTTAATTTTGTAACATAGTGGTCTCTATTGGATTGGAAATTGAGTAACAAAGGGAACTTGTATTGGAAACAGATTCATGATGAAGTAATCTTGGAAGGACCAATTGAATCAGCGGAGATCGCAAAGGACATAGTTGTGGACTGTATGTCTAAGCCCTTTAACGGAAGGAATATTCTCTCAGTCGATTTATCTGTTGATGCAAAATGTGCTCAAAACTGGTATGCTGCCAAATAGAGAAGCTTAGAGACCGGCCGTAGTTGAAGGAAGCGATTTTTTGGGTATATTAAGGTTTGGGTTTTGTAAATGTTAGAAAGCCTTGAGAACGTTGAGCTGTGTAAATTGTTTTCTCAAACTCTAATCTTCTAACTTGACGATGTTTGAATGCAAAAGTGGTTAAAGTAACTTGAGAACAATCATGATATGAATATTGTGGATTGCTTTGTGTAAAATGAGAATTTGAATAGATTATATAAACAAAATTAAAGAAAAATCAGGAGATGTTCTTTTTATCTTTCTTTTGCATTGATTCGTTTTTAGAGAGCGTATGTATGTAAATGATTTGAACTTTCCTGTGTTCACATAATCTTTGACATCTTTTTAATACCCTTGACAAGCTCATACATAGCACCAAGTATGAGATTGAAAATGTCTTTCAAATTAGCAAGCAGTATATGCGACCATGCATCGGATCAGATTGGCTGCAATACACTGATACTGATCATCTCTGTGGCATTTAAAATCTAGGCAAACGGTTTTCAACTACGTACGTTTATACTAGGCCAATTCTCACATATTGCCGCCGATTCACTTTGAGTTCAATTTGTCTCGGTAATTTTGGCCTCATCAAGCTTCTAAGCTTCTTCATCACTACCTCCCTTTTTTGTATCCTTTTGTTGAGTTTTTTGCTTTCTTGTTTTTACATATATGCTACTAAATACTAATGTTGTTCTTATTTGTATTTCTAGCATTGTACATTGCTGCTATCAATAGACAATAGAATAACCTTAATGAAAGGAATACGTACGTAAGATTATAAGATATTAAAATCTCAAGAGAAGGTTCTTTTCTTGTAAAAATCGAAGTAAGAGTTATTAAACAGGAAGAAAAGAACAAGAAGATAATAAGGTGATAAACAGAGACCGTAGAAGAAGGTCAAAGGTTAAGAGGAAGAATAAATCGTTAGAAGAAGATTGTGAAAGAATATAGTAGAAGAAGAACAATAAATGTGAGACAAAAAAAAGCGGCCAAGTAGGAAGACTCCGATTAAACTATATGAGCTCAAATGATTTTAAGTCATGTTTGTTTTCATTGAAGTTTATATCTTTTAAGTACATCGAATGCTAGATTATTGATATAAGCTATTATCATTTAGGTTCTAGCTCAAACTTCCTATCATCCAACTGTTTATACATAATTTTCAAATCATCATGATGTTATCTAAACCATGTATTTTTTATTATAGAATCAAGCTTACGAATATATGCTTTGTTTTTGAGGTAATTTTGAACTTTTTTTTGTTCAAATTGAATTACCAACAGAAAAAGAAAAAACATATAGAATCTTTTGTCTCATGAATAAATTATCAATTAAATAAAATATCAAGTGCAAATAATAAAGAGAAACATAAATATTGGAAAGATAACAATAATAATAAGCTTTTGTCTACTACTACATAGTAGCAAACTCATCCTTGTTAATTATTTAGGCTTCTTAAGAACACAAACACCACCCTTGCATGAATCTTTCTTTGAAGATGACTTCGTGAAACAACTGAAAAGCTTCTTGAAGAAACCCATCTCTCTTGAAATCTGAAGACGATATTGAGGCTAATGGACTTTTTTAAGGATCTTTGCGTTATATGTACCTCTATTAGACTACTTCGTACCCACATATATATAACACCACGTAAGATCGATGAGATCGAATGGTCGAGATGAGTAATCTAAAATGTCAATATCTTAACTTAGGAAGTTTAACGTTATTTTGAAATGTATATTTTACATTTTTATTTTAAATTACAAAACTTAGGTTGATCATATTTAATAAGATGACATATATAGCAGCCCAAAACAGTAATAAATATATTTTTGAATGTAGAAGAGGCCAAGAATAGAATAAAGTCGATGTGGTTTTTGTATATATATTTCATTGTTACTAAATAAGAAATTAATTTAACTATTTAATAAAAACAAAATATACACAAATATTCACTTTCTTAATAAAACTCAAAAGGCAGGCTCATGGGCTAGATAGGCTCACTTTCTTGTTAATAAATAAGAAATCTACCTATATATCTAGCAATATACACTACAAGAAAACAGGTAATTGACGACCTACAAGTCAGTCGTTTAGTAGTCGTAACTAAAGCTAGTACGACTAATTTGCGACTAATGACTGTAGTCATTAATCCATAGTCGTTAAAAACAATAGTCGTTTATTAGTCGTTGGTCAACGACAATAATACGACAACTGACTAAACAGTGAAAAATCGTCGTTACGTAGTCGTATTATGTTGGCGACTAATTGACGACTATCCTACGATTATTTGTACTGTACTGAGCGTGTGAGAACATGTAATCGTTTCGTAGTCGTTAATTGTGTACGACGACTTTACGACCATGTTGCGATTAATTATTATAAACCCTGGGTATGTTTCCAGTTGTCGTAAAGTAGTCGTA
>Ga0041059_1002508_pt1 | contig 13576 bp, 12 predicted proteins | sample AraColnosormetaG_FD_56232 | JGI IMG/M metagenome (GOLD analysis project Ga0041059, IMG submission 56232) | Arabidopsis roots microbial communities from North Carolina, USA - Col MF nosort | ecosystem: Host-associated > Plants > Roots > Unclassified | place: USA: North Carolina | collected...
AAAAAAAAAAAAAAAAAACTCCATTAGATGTTATTATTGTAGATTGTACCAATAAACTCTGATATATAAGTCCAACAAAACTCCATTAGCAGTAGTGTTGGTAAGCTCCCCATATTCTTGGGCTTTAGTTTCAGAAGATTTCATGTTATCCGTCGGCTTAGTTTATGGAATTATCTTGTTAATCGCCACTTTTATATAATTTCATATATAATCTATCTTTTAGTGCAAAAAAAGTAAAAAAAATAATTTCAACGAAACTCAAGTTTGGAACCGCAATCCAATTATTTTAATCAAATCATTGACTACCGAAATATTTTTCCACCTTCAAACAATCTAAAAAGAAAAATAATTTTTTTGATCAATTCACCAACGTTATTTAGTTTATAAAACATGATAAAAGATCCTCCAAAAATATAAAACCTAGACTTTCCTTAAATTTTAAGAAGTGTACTTTTGTTCACTCAATTTATTATTTCTCTGCCAAATTCTCTATATTCTTCACACGTAATTACTATCTAGTTCTCGTCCATTTCCTTTATCATTTTCTCATTGTCTTGTAAATTGACCACTCTAATGATCTCTATTATTTCCTCTAGAATAGAGTATGATTTATCTCCAATCTATCACTCTATATATAGAGTAATCCTACAATTTTCTCTATTTTAAAGTAACATATAGAATGAGGATGGAGAGAATGTACTATATCATAGAGTTTTAGAGGACAAAATTAAAGTGGGATTGGAGATGCTAAGTATGTAAATTTGGTTCGGTTAGCTATCATAAGGGACCGAGTGCTATATGACAATGTATTATAGGTAAAAGAAGTGATATTGTCTCCTGTAGATTTAGTGTCCTTAACCGTTCATCAAATCTATGTGAATCTCAGTAGTAGGTAGTTGGGTGAAGAACGTGTGAAGTCTATACAACTCATATTACTCCTCAAACATTTTCTGATAATATATTGCATACATTGAACCTCTTTTTAAATTCAAAACATCAAAGGTATTGATCTTACATAGAAAAAAACATAGACTCTTATGTTCATGTCCCTATTGATCTTAGTCATACCTCATAATTGTCTAACAAAGAAAATCAAAGGTATCATAATTATCATCATATGTAATGTAGGGAACAAATCTGTATTTACTGGTATATATATATAACACAAAAAAAATTACCAAAGAAAAAAAAAGAGCAAAGGGAACGATACCATTAGTCCCAATACCAATCCTTGCAAAATTCAAACTCAAACAAACCGTTTATCTCACGCGCCGCCGTACTCGCCACGATCCGTCTTTGGAGACCAATTTATGGAGCCGCCGAAGGGAGATACCGTAGTGAAGACTGAGGTCCCGGTGAAGGATCCATCGCTAAGCGTCGTCGATTCGAAAACGAAGGGAGTCGAGGATGCGAACACTGAGATAGCCTTGTCCGATGAGGTTGAAATCGAGACGAAGGGAAGCGATTCGACACCGGTGAAAGCTCCGAGTCGAACATCGTCTGGATCGAAGAAATCTGTACATTGGAGCCCCGAATTGGTGTCTGGATCTCAGGAACCGGATCAGAAAGCTGCATCGTCTTCTTCGGCTGGATCTAATCCGTATATTGCTCGTTCTCCAGCTGAGACTTCAGATGCTTCGTTGAAAGGTAAGAGTGTTGTGATCGTAGCGGTGAGAATTGAGATTGTGTATTGTAGCCTTATTTACCTTTTTGTGGATCTCTCTCTGTGTCTGTGAATTGGATTCAGATACGATGGAGACTGTGAAAGGAGTGCTTGGTAGATGGGGAAAGAGGGTTGCAGAAGCAGCAAAGAAGACGGAGAGCCTTGCCGGGAACACATGGCAACACCGTAAGTTTTCGTTTTTTTTTAATATCAATTTGTAATCAAATTCAATGCTTAGAGTTCTGTGGAATCAAGAATTGTTCATAGGGTATTGTTAAAAGTAGCTTGTTCTACTCAAAGTCTACATTTTTTTAGAGAAACATAAAAGATTTTTTTTGCTGTATTATGGTTTTCTTCCTTTGTTGTATGTTGGTGTTTAGGTTAGTACTGGTTTTAGGATTGAGTAACTATCATCATATTCGATAGTGCTCAAGTGTATTTTTATGATCTTCAATTCTTTGATCTCTTTTCAACATGTTGTTGCTATAAAATGGGACGTTCTTACTGGCTTGTGTTGATAAATTTTCTTAATTACAAACAGAACACTCCCCTGAATTTCAGTCTTTAGGCAGTACATTAAAAGACAATGACCTTTGATCTTGTTGAGTTCTTGCTAAGAATAGTAAACGGACTATTTTAGTTATGGAATCATATTGTGTTGGAAGAAATATCTCGGTTTTTCTCAGGTTTATCTTCATAAATAGTTTAGAATCACAATTGTTCTACGTGGATCTCTTGCCTTCGATTTGTCTCCAGAACCAAGATTAATACCACATCTGCTCGGTATTAGAGGATGATCTTTTGATATTGTCAAGTTTGTGATCACAGTAATTAAAAAATCTCTGTCTTGGATTTGAACAAGAAGATTCTCCCAGTTTCAGTCTGTCAAACTTTGTAGCTTGACCCATGACAAGTGTTTATAAGAGAGTCGGAATAACCTTAAAGCTGTTTTTTCTCTGTGTGATGTTTGCAGTCAAGTTTTTAGTAGATTGTCTGGTAACAAATAAAATATCAGATTGAAATTAGGTGCTCTGGATTAGGTATTAGTTGCCATGTTACTTCTTTGGAACTTGGAATTTTAATGCCTTTGGTGAACATTAATCAAAAACGCCATTTGACGAATTAAGAGCTGGATATTAGTTTGACCTTCGGACATGGTCATTCGTGATGTAGTCTAAGTAGTAGGGAATTAGCTCCTAGTTTTGAGATCAAAAAGCCTTTTTGCGGACTGAAGAATTACCACTCTAATCAAGTGATGTTCTTGGTGGTTTGGTGAATGTTTGAGCAATGGAGGTGGAGGGAAAATGTCTGATGACTAGCTAAAACTATAGAAATTGGGGAATTAAGAAAGTTTACACGATTAAATTTATGTTTAGAGTGTTCATGTGTGAACTCTATAACTCATGTCTTCCTTGATTGGGTGTGTTTTAGTTGTCCGCTTCTCTAGCATATTCTATTCAGGATTCGTTTGAGTGATCTCTCTTACAATCTTCTACTTTAGTCAGTGAGAACTGCTCCAGTTTTTTTGTATTTCATATCATGTTTGAATCGATCTTCTATGTTTAGCATTGTTGGAATGGATGTTTGCGCTCAAATATAGTAGATCTTTTGTTAAAGAAGTGAAATATTGAATAGATGCTCCGGAACAGATAGAGTTGCTATATTGCTTTTAGGAACTTGGATTAGATAATACATTTGGATGAACATTAAAAAAAAAAGAAGAAACAGCCTTTGGTGAGTTAGGAGCTAGAACTGTGGATATGAGTTTCAGCTTGGGACATGGTCGTGTTATGGATAGAGATGAGTTCCTGGGTAAGTGTTTGAGTAATGGAGTTTGAGGGAAAATGTCTAATGCCTGCATTTACATAGTATGGACGTAAAGTTTGAATTTGGGTGACTGAGAAAAATAACATGATTCAATATACGTTTCAATTGTTTGTGTGTGAACTCGCAATTCATCTCTTCCTTGATTGGATGTGCTTTACTTGTTTGATTCGCTAGCATTTTCATTCAAGATCTATCTGATTGATATATCTTATAATCTTCTCTTTTTAATCAGTGAGAACTGCTCCGAGTTTTGCGGATGCTGCAATGGGAAGAATTGCACAGAGTACAAAGGTCTTTGCAGAAGGAGGATATGAGAAGATATTCCGACAAACCTTTGAGACAGATCCCGAAGAACAGTTGCTAAATTCTTTTGCATGTTACTTGTCAACATCAGCTGGCCCAGTTATGGGAGTTCTATATATATCCAGTGCCAAACTTGCTTACTGTAGTGACAACCCTCTCTCCTATAAAAACGGTGATCAAACCGAATGGAGCTATTACAAGGTAATGTGTCCTACACCTTTCATTTCAGAATTATAGCCATTTTGAAGACACCATATTATTACTTTTGTGATCATTAACTGTTCGAAATCTGTTGGCTGGTTATCTGGTCAATGCTTGAGACAATGTTTCGTTATAATTTGTTAGTAGCATCAACTAAGGAGCCTTCGTAGAGTGATTCATTTGGATAGAAAAATAATCTGGACTTGTTAACGGAATCATAAATCCATGGACTTTTTTTTTGTGATAGTAATAACATGATTGCATCAGCTTCTCATCTCTTGTTTCATCGAAACCAATCCGATACGATTGCATTTGCTTATTCATTGTAATAAGCTTTGCTACATTGATGATTGATGAACACTTTGTGTCTTCTTCTTAAATAGGTAGTAATTCCATTACATCAACTTAAAGCAGTGAATCCATCAGCGAGCATAGTCAATCCTGCAGAGAAGTACATACAGGTGATTTCGGTAGACAATCATGAGTTTTGGTTCATGGGTTTTTTAAACTACGACGGCGCTGTCACGTCTCTGCAAGATTCTTTGCAAGCCGGTGCTTTAAGGTCGGTGTGATACATAACTGGATGACTGATGACCATAAAAGCATGTTGATCTCCACCTCTTCTTGCTTAGTCATATCAGAAGACTCAAATTTTTACATTATTTTGCATTTAATCTCAATATCCTATTTACTACAGAAACTAGCTGAATTTTACAAATTTACTTTAAAATGTTTTATCTTTTGATATTTTTATGAGAAGACAGCTTAATTGCAATTTATTCAATAGCAGTTGCTTTTAGTTTCTATGTTGAAGAACTCTGAGGTAGTAGGATCAACAAATGTGAATTCAACACGTCCCAGGGACAACGGACTATTAGAACCGATTCAAATTGCTTCCACCAGTGACAACTGAAAAATATACCGAACCAGTAGATCTAAGAAACGAAATTTACTCGCACCCATGTACGAAATTGCCGCACAACTTTTGATATTTACTAATTTGCCCCAATAAAGTTCAAAATACACAACTCCTTTGACTTCTGCAAAGCATCAGCTCGAAAAGTATTTTTTTTTTTGTGTTAAAGGGTTTATCAGCTCGAAAAGTATTTCATTATCTTTTCATCGAATCAGATTCAACTTACGAATTATAAGAGCATCTGATTAGGATTTATTCCAAAGATCACTAACTAAATTCGAAATTTATTCACAGAAGTTCTAGTCACTAATTTTGTTGAAGACGATTTTTACATATTTAGAGGCGTGATAAATATTACAGACAAAAAATGAAGTTAGATTTTGTTTCGTACTTCTTCGTTAATCTAAAGAGCCAAAGTACTGTGATCTAACACTGTCGTTGTGTTTTTTTTGTTTTGTAAATTTGGCAAAAACTCCCTCCAAAAAAAAACTTAGTTGACTGAGAAAACTAAGCAAAAAGATCTCCGATCGGAATCTTCTTATTCGCCATGGATGCTCTTTCTCAGGCGATCAGTTCCGGGATCTCCGTTCCTTACAAGAACAATTCTTCTTCTCTCGTTCCTTCTCACGGACTCACCTCCTTAATCCTCCGGAAATCGAGATCTCCGGTGAATCCCTCATCACGATCTCGCGTCTCGGTGCGAGCTTCGGAGATTCAACACAGCAAAACCTCAGCTTCATCGATCGATCTCAGCGATCCAGATTGGAAATTAAAGTATGAGAAAGATTTCGAGCAACGATTCAGCATACCTCACATCACTGATGTCTTACCTGATGCTGAAGCCATTCGTTCAACGTTTTGTCTTAAGATGAGGTCAGATCACTACTTTAGCTTGAGGTACCAGATTCTGGGTTTTGGAAAATCTATTAAATTGGAGTTTTGATAATTTAGGTCTCCGACGGAAGATTTTGTTGGTGGTTACCCTTCTGATGAAGAATGGCATGGATACATTAATAACAATGATAGAGTTCTTCTCAAGGTTTAACTTCAGATTTTTATTTTTATTTTACTGAACTTTGTAAGATTGATTTGGCTTGTTTTGGAAATTAGGTTATTAGTTACTCCTCACCTACTTCTGCTGGAGCTGAGTGCCTTGATCATGACTGTTCTTGGGTTGAACAATGGTAAACATTTGGACTTTCTTTGAGTTTGGATTTGTGGTTCTTTTTTGGTTTTTGGTTATAATTGGTGTGATGGGATCTTTAGGATTCACCGTGCTGGTCCGAGGGAGAAGATATACTTCAGGCCGGAAGAAGTGAAAGCTGCGATTATCACTTGTGGTGGCCTTTGCCCTGGTCTCAATGATGTCATCAGACATGTGAGTTTGTATCTGAAACTTTGGCATTATAGAAACAGTGTGTGTGTGTGTGTGAAGTCCTACTAAAGACCTTTGATTGTTGTGTTGTATGGATACATTGCAGATTGTCATTACTCTTGAGATTTATGGTGTTAAGAACATTGTGGGGATTCCTTTCGGTTATCGAGGCTTCTCTGATAAAGATCTAACTGAAATGCCGGTATTGTTCGATTGTGCTCTTTCGAGAAAAAGGAACCCGAATCTCTGTTTCTGTTTTGGCTTATGGTTTGCTTTTTTGTGCTTTCAGTTATCAAGGAAAGTGGTTCAGAATATTCATTTATCTGGAGGAAGTTTGCTTGGAGTTTCACGTGGAGGCCCGAGTGTGAGTGAAATTGTCGACAGCATGGAGGTATCATTTAGTTTTTTTCAGTCCTTAAGGAACTTTATGAGATCACAGATTCTGAATTCTGAAAATTGAATTTACTTAGGAGAGAGGAATCAACATGCTTTTCGTGCTCGGTGGAAACGGAACTCATGCTGGCGCCAACGCTATACACAATGAGGTTCGTTACTTAACACTTGAAACTAACTAAGTGTAGTTCGTGTGAAGATATTTTTTCTTTTTCTTTTTCTTTAGTTTGTCTAGTTTGATTTACCATTCACATTCTTGCTTTCAATTCTAGTGCCGCAAAAGAAAGATAAAGGTAGCTGTAGTTGGTGTGCCAAAAACCATCGACAATGATATTTTACATATGGATAAAACTTTTGGGTTTGATACTGCTGTTGAAGAAGCTCAACGAGCAATTAACTCTGCTTACATTGAGGTAACTTTCATGTACTCTCATTTAGGATATTCACTAACATGTCTCTTTGCTTTAAGTACTTAACCATTGCTATTTGGGCCTTCTGTATTAGGCACATAGTGCTTATCATGGCATTGGCGTTGTAAAACTGATGGGTCGTAACAGTGGTTTCATTGCTATGCAAGCCTCTCTAGCAAGTGGACAAGTCGACATCTGTTTGATTCCTGAGGTACTTCTTTGTTATTATTTCAAATTCCAAAACATGATTGATGAGCTCGCTCTAAGAGATCCTATGCATCTAAAGGTTCCCTTCAATCTTCATGGGCCTAATGGTGTATTGAAGCATTTGAAGTACCTTATTGAAACAAAAGGCTCTGCTGTGATCTGTGTAGCAGAAGGAGCTGGACAGGTAACTATAATTCAACCCCAAATTAAGGAGCTATTTCCTCTACTTGAGTTCTTTGTCCAGAAGTTATATCTTTGTTTACATTTTCTTGGCATGTTGTTTCAGAATTTTCTTGAGAAAACCAATGCCAAAGATGCATCTGGAAACGCCGTACTTGGTGATTTCGGTGTGTATATTCAACAAGAGGTTAGATATAAGCAACATTTGGTTGAGACTTGAGATTTCCATAGTGTAAACTTTGTTGCTTCTTTATGATTTGACAATCTATCTTCTTCTTGTTTTGTCGAATAGACTAAGAAGTATTTCAAAGAAATAAGTACTCCAATAGATGTGAAGTATATTGATCCAACATACATGATTCGCGCTGTACGTGCAAATGCCTCGGATGGTATCCTCTGCACCGTTCTTGGACAAAACGCTGTAAGTCACTCACACACACATCTCTTCAAGTCACTCTCTCATCACTTTAGATAAGAATCTTAGAAGTAGAAACTAAAAATGTTCCGATTTGTTTTAAGTCCATTGAATTTGTTAAGCTTATGATCTTATAAAAAACAGGTTCATGGTGCGTTTGCTGGATACAGTGGAATCACGGTAGGCATAATCAACACTCACTATGCATATTTGCCAATCACTGAGGTAATTGCATATCCAAAATCAGTGGATCCTAATAGTCGAATGTGGCATCGTTGCTTGACATCAACGGGCCAACCCGATTTCATCTAAAAAGATATTATTATTCAATCACGAAACAAACTGATGATAAAAATAAGCCTTGAAATGTATAGACAGTAGCATTCTTGGTTCCTTGTTATGATGTATCAAATCATATTATTTATTTAATTTTAGTAGGAAAGTCATTGAAGTTATTTATCTTTTTTTTTGTGTGTGTGCAAATAGTGAAGTTATTTATCAATTACAAAACTTTGGTAGAGTTAAAATGTGTTCCTTAGGGCCACTTTTGTTCTTTTAATTGTTCTTTGTCTCTTCCTTCAACTTTCTCTCCTTAATCTCTCTGTTCACGCCTCTCTTACAATTCAAACTGGAAAGTGCATATAATCTAAAAAATACGATCCAAATCGATCCGAACCGGTTTTGGTTACTTAGGCCATCTTCAATGGTGAGAGCCTCCCCATGGACTCTCTACAATTATTTAATATTTTTTTTGTCAAATTATTAGAAGAGAGCTTATGTTTTGTTTTTGTTAATTTTTAAGAGTCCAATGGTAATCTCTCTAGTGGTAGTCTCTCTAAACTTTCATGTTGAAAGAATTGCCTTGATTAACTACATTGATCAAAAGTCAGCAAAATTAAGCTCAGGAAACTTAGCTAAAACTTTATTAGAAAAGAGATTCACCACAAGTGAAATTTACTAGAACAAATGAATGCATTGAATTGGACACAAAAAAACTTTTCTCTTTTGTTCGAGACATATATAATGGCCATGAAACATAGCTACATGAAGTTAGCAGAAAACTGGTATCAAAATTATTGTTTTGCAGTATTTTATGAAACAACCAAACGAACCCATCTCTAGTGATTTTTCTAACGAAAATTAGTATCCAGAGTATCCACTTAGACAGCTTTCAAAAGAAAACGATGGAGATTTAAGTGGAAACTATACTACCTAGGTCTCAATGTTACAACTTAAACAATCATCTCCATTTATAAATTTTACAGGAAAAAAAGCTTAGGATAAACAAGGATCCATACCCTTTGCAACTCTTTGACTCCAACAGTATATTTTTTCTTCTGCAATTTTGCAAGTCATAGCATGTAGTGGGTCTGCCACAGAACGTAAATGTAAAATCCCCATATGAGGGAGAAGAAGGAATCAAAGAATGCTAAGAAAGAAGGAGTCCAAAACAAAACAAAAAAAACTGGTAAGATTCCATACATAACATACAAACTTTAGATTCATATTTCCAGTAGAGAAAACATATTGAAGCATGATGGATGAACTAATTTAGCCAGGTGGTTAGCTAGATTTTCCAACTAATACGATGGCATTGCGACAAAAGCAGATCATGTAAACAACTAAATCAATCAAAGCTTAATCATCTTCCTATCTCACAACCTCCTAAACAACACCAAACAACAGCTTCACTATTCCGGAACTGCCATTTTCAATTCCCCTATACGAGAGCCTAAATTACCAACCCTAATTTTTCTAGTGAACAGGAAGAAACTCAATTCAATGTCACTGGAAGACATCAGACGGGAAAACAAAATCCATTAGATTGGAAACTCCGACGCCGCTTTTCTTGTCAGAAAGACATCCCAAATCCAGGCAACCAAGATCCATGGTGGCTTTGATCATATCTTCAAATTTATATCAGATTAGCGACGAAGATTCAGATAAGATAAGCAAAAATCTTTGCTTCAGAAAGTTCAATTGGAGAAGAGAGAAGTAGAGAGAGGAGAATATTTTTGTTTGCTTTTGTTAAAACTAAAAGAGCCAACCACGATGCGCCACGTATGGGACTCTCTCAGCTTCCAAAAACTCTGTCGAGAAAGCCGATTCTCTAACTTATTCTGTATTTTAATTTATTTATTCACTTTAAACAAGAGAGACTCAACTTTTTTCCAATAAAACCTCCCGTTGGAGGTGCTCTTAGTAAAATCAGGTTGACCTGTTAAATTCGAGTCATATCAGATATCCAAAATCCGATCGGGTATCCGCTACTCCAAAACAATTCATTACATATTATAATTTTATGTTTGATCGGATAGATTTTGGATAATTTGGCTATTTAGGATATTTCGGATAATACGATTCGAAAATCTGAATGCCTAGACCTATTGGAAACTACAAAAAGTATATAGTATTGTATTTGTGGTTCTTAACTTGTATGATCTTTCATTTTTTACCTGTTTTTAGGTAATTCATCCCTTCTTGTTTTTTTTTTGGTTTTTCCTTTTTAATTATCTTCACTGGTAACAAATTTCTAAATGATTCAGAGTTTGTGTATGCGAGATTAAAGATTGAAATTTCATATAAATTATAATTATTGAAATCTCAATAACTAGATATCATTCTACTCTCATTTTTCTTTATAGAGCTAAATTCTCAGTCGTTTCACTTAATTTAAATAATTCTTATTGTTGAGTACTAAATTTTACGAAAAGAATAATTATAACTGTGACTAAAAAACGAGAAGCAAGAAAGTGAAGGCTAACTAAAGAGAAGATGAAAACTATGCAAGTAAGTTCGAAAGGTTCCCCACACTTTTATGACTCCCTCAAAATGCACTCTCCCCCACACTTTTCACTTTTTACATGTTGACCCTTGTTCTTTTCTTTTTACCCTTTTTCCCCCATTTTACTTTTTCTCTTTTTGAGCTTTTCTATGTTTGGTATAATTTAAAGTTTTAAGAATAATATAAATCATTATACAGAGAATCTTAAATCTACAAGTGTGGATGATCAAAAGTTGATGAGATTACATAAGATAAGAATAAAATAATTACCATTACGTGTGTAATTAATGTTTGCGAGAACCAAAATCCTTCTTGTTAACATTAATTAGATGTCTAATTTTGAACTAATAGTAAAAGTTCCTGTGTTGTTTTTAAAACATGACATAAAATAACTACCTTATGGCTTAAACGTGTAGTTTTATATCTTATCCTGTATTATTTTCTTAAAAAAACAAAGCATAATATGCTATCATGGATTCCATTTCCATAATATAAGCTGACGAAAATTAATATTAGATAACTGATAAGAAAAAAGTACAGTGTCTTGTGTGTTTGAGAATATTTAACAAAATCTGAAATGACGAAATAGTTAGTTAATTGTATATTGAGAAAAAAAGACCAGGCATGCCGCATATACCAACTTACATGTACACTTGGAACTTATATATTCGTATATAGTTTATAGATATTACCGATATGTATAAATATTCCAAACACTAAAGTTAAAAAGTTGTCTGAAATCACGATGTTATGTTAAACTAGATTCGTTTCCGTTATTGTTATCAATCAAAACAAGTTTATCGTGCTAATTTGATTTAAAATTCTAATTTTAAGGTTAACGGATTTAGTACTCATGATTAACACTTTGGCATTTGTATATAGAAAATTAGATAAAATAACTTGTATATGGTTAGATTCATATACTTTATTAGTCACTGTAATTTTTATTAGTAGTAGTAGTTTGACATATCATACTTTCTATTTATTTGGATAGATGAAAAATCATATATTTTTCTCCAATTTATTATGTATTTACGTATATTATGTTTGCCTTGTTGTTTTGGAGGTAGCGCATGAGCTACCACAACGATAGAAAAGTATTATTTTTCTTATTAACGGATGCGGGACTCCCAACTCTTTGTCTTTCACTTGTAAACTATTATTAGTTTTATATTTTGAGTTAAAAACAGCTATTTGTAAATCGCTGAATTAGGTTGCTAGACACACACTAAAGAACACACCACACACAGATCCACAAGTATACATGTTACGAAAAGAGACGAGTAAAGAAATTCCAAAAACTTGCATCTATATTTTTATGTTATAACCTTTTTTAGATGAGTAGTTTTAATTTTGTTTGTAATATTCATATCAAAATATTTCTCCGCCAGCATGCATAGTGTTAAAATTTTTTTTAACCTTTTTAAAAAAGTTGTCATAATGGAAGAATAAATTAAATTTTACACACAAACATGCATATACATATTTGAAACCCCCAAGAAGATGCTCATCTCGTTTTACACCATTCTCGATCTAAGATCTAAGATTCAATTTTTATTAACTAAATCTTGTTTCTTTTATATCCATAAAACTTAAATTAACACACTTAAAGTTTACAAATAAAACAACAACAAAATCGCCGTTTAAATAACTCAATCACACTAATTAAATAAAAATATTGGTATAGTATTATTATTTGTTGAATATTAAAACTAGAAGTAAAAATGTTGTTTTAGATGAACTTAACTTAAGTACTTTGGAGTTATGTTCGTAAATGGGTGGTAATCACGTTTAGCTATATTAATTGCTTATAATAATATTGAGCTGCATCAGAATATATAAATAGTTAAATACAAAACAACAAAAGAATATAGAAATATATTATTTATGTGCATAAATAAGCGAAAAGAAGGCAGTAGATTCCCAAGGTTTCTTATGCTCAGAGATTATTATTTTTTCTGTTTTCTCAGACACGAGGAGAGAGATAGAGAGAGATGTTGACCGGTCGCACAGTCAAAACAAAAATAAATGGGCCCACTAAACTCTTTTCGGGGCCCATTGTGGTTTTCTCTTCTCCAATCCCCAAAACATGCAATTGTCTTTTAAACCAATTAAGTATTTTTGTTGTTGGGAAAATTAGATATTTTTTTTCAAAGCAAAGATAATAGTAAAAATACATAAAATTCAAGGGTTGTATTAATATGTAATAAGTTACTAACCAGTAACCAGGTAAATAGTAAGGGTTTTTAAAAATAAATTCTCTTGTATATCGTTTTAGAAATTATTTTAATTTTAAATAATGTCAATTGTACTTCTTTTTATAACTAGAAGTTCTTGAGAATAGTAAGAACTTGAATATATTTAAGGGCAAAAATAAGTTTAGTTTCAAAAAAAATATCACATGTTTTCGAATGTTCCACAAATAGCACAAATTTAGTATTATTTTTAAATTTTTTTTGGAAATGTCTTACTTAATTGTTGAAAATATTTAGGAATATCTTACTTAATTGTTGAAAAGCTTCTAAATAATTTGAATTTAAATTATAGGTACTAGAGTCATCAATATTTACAGTGTTCCAATTCAATACTACATTCACAAAAATGTAATCTCATGTCACTACGATGTGATTTAGAACAGTTTAGAAAAAATTGTATGTTCCGATAATGGAGAAAATATAGATTTTTATGTGATAAAAATTTATCGGAACAACAGTTTTTTTTAACATGATATATGCATATTTATAGGAACAACAAATTTTTTGTAAAATGGAGAGAATATAGATTTTTCTGTGATAAAAGTTTTTTTTAATATAAATTTAAAATAATCTCTACTGCATTATATGATACTTTATAACTTCTGACATATGTTAAAATAAAAGATATATACTATAGTGCATATTT
>Ga0041059_1002509_pt1 | contig 13575 bp, 5 predicted proteins | sample AraColnosormetaG_FD_56232 | JGI IMG/M metagenome (GOLD analysis project Ga0041059, IMG submission 56232) | Arabidopsis roots microbial communities from North Carolina, USA - Col MF nosort | ecosystem: Host-associated > Plants > Roots > Unclassified | place: USA: North Carolina | collected 2013-09-02
CAAATATCTTGTGTATGTTACTTTATATAATGGAAACTTCTTTATACCCATACATATCTGTTTGGACACAAAGAAAAAGAAATTCCTTTTTTTACTAAAACAAAATTCATATATCTGTCACTTTTTGTTGTTGTTTTCTTATGTTTTACTTTTAAGTCATTTACAAATTTATATGCATGTTACAAACATGGATTTGAATGGTATACAACTTTTTTACGTTTTGAAAATGTGATTCCGCTGAATGTAAAAAATAACAAGTGATTAGTGATTTGTTAATTAACCCCACACATTTTAAATTATTACTAAATTTGAGAAAGTTCATTCATCTACTATATCGTAGATTTTGGCATTTTTTAAAGTCATCTATACTTAGCTTAAAATTGTTATCGTCCTACTAAATCCGCTATTTCATAATTCAGCTATTTTGCTATTCGATTACCAGTGAACAAACAGTTAGGTTCCTAGTCTAAGTGTTAAATCAGTTGACCACACAAAATTTTGATTTTATAGATAAGAGTATTTCTAATCAAAATATTTTGAATTTTCTGGACTGGCATCTTTATTTCTAATCATAATTCATCTTTAATCAAAACATCTTTATTTTATTTTTTTTAGATTTTTATTCTGTACATGGGGTTGTTTTTTAATCCTACAAAAAAATATGAAGGCATGACTGAAACCTAAATATTATTTCCTCTGCTTTTAATTCTTGATATTTAAGATTTTTGCATACAAATTAAGAAATTAATGACCCGACCAAAAAAAAAAGTTAAGAAATTAATGAATTTTTGTTTATTATTAAGCTAAAACGTAATTTATTATCTATCTAAACAAGATTTAATATTGTATATTTGTGATGAGATAGTAATAATTTAATTAGCTTATTGGGTAAAAGGCAATGGAATCGGACCTAATAAATTAAGAACATTGTTTTCTAAAAATATTTGTATATATATACTAAGAACATTCTTTTAACGATATTTTAAAAAATGTGAAATGTCGTATACCCTTAGTTGAAGAAAGAAATGTGAAATCAATGGATCAATTCATATTTGTTTTGATCTTGATCGTCTATTCCAAAGTCCCTTAAACCAACTTATACTTCTTTTTTTGGTTCAACACCTTAAACAAACTTTCGGATGTACAATAACAAACTAAATCCCTAATTGGTGAAGTAGATGTATGCACTCTCTAAGCAGCGAAACATTTTAGAAGGAAATATAGACATTTTTATGCACTAGTTTTCCATATCATGATTCATATTTTGAGGAATGCTTTAAGAGAAAAGAGTGAGAGGAATAAGGAAGTGGCCAATGGGGAGCATTGAATCTTGGGCTATTTGGATTCCGATAACAGTTGAAAGCAAAGAGAACTCTCTTGACCAAACACTTCTTCTCCTCTCTTCTCTTCTGTTTGGGGCCTTTGTAGCTATTGGCCCTACCTCTCTTCACCAAACATTTCTTCTCCTCTTTGTCCTTTTCCATGTCCTATTAGTTTCGAGTTTGGACAAATAAACACACGTGGGAAGAAAATAGTTAACTTATCCTGCCTAGAACACAAGTACTCTACATCAAATTTTCTTCTTGGAGAAGTTTAATATTAACAAATATAAAGCAAATAAACACACTTCCTCGATTCATATCGATTTTCGTTTCGGATTCAATTTAGTTTTTTTTTTTTTAAGTTTAAACAAAAAAGAAAATCAATTTTTATGTTCATCCATTAAATAGTAATTCAAAAACAAAATGCATATAGTTTAAAAACAAATATCACATATCATTCGTGGGTGCCCTATAAGATCAGTAATTTCATCTTCGAGTAGAAGGTAACTAATATGAAGAAAAGCTTAAAAGATGGTCTTTACTATTTGTATCATAAATTGAAGAAAAAATAAACTAGGTGTATTATCATAAGGTGTTTGTTTTACCCTAATAAATTTCCAATTTGAAGACAATGTTAGGAATTAGTTACAAAAATAAATGCGAGTAATGATAAAGTGTAATTATATCGACGAATCTACGAATTTTTCAAAGTCTTAACTCTTAACTGGTCGAACCAACCATGAATGATTTGGGCATAATTACAAAAGATCCTGCAGGTTGTGGGGTTTGCAAAATCGACCCCATATCTTACCATTAAAGTGTAATAAGAGCAGCCCAAAGTTATTAATTGTGTTTGGATCCAAACTCAGTTAATATTTACTGAAATACTAATGCTTTCTCTTATTTCATTTTCTTTGCGATCCAATAGAAAATCGACAAACAACTAAGAAAAATTATTTTAAAAAGAATTCAAACTATGTAAGACGAGAAAGTAAATAAGTAAATGGAACCAACACTTCTCCTAATACAGCCAAAACACAACCTCGGGAACCTCTTCCTCCTGCCAACTATAAAAACAGACACCAACAAAAGGATCCATTGATTTTATAAATTTTGTTTGCTTAAAACAATATATGTTTTGATGTGATTTTAATACCCAATTAGTCCCTACCCCCATGGCAATTTGTTTGTTGGACCGAAGCCAAAATTGATTCTAGAGGATGTATCTATCTTGTGAAGTTTTGTAGTGAACAAATATGAATTTATTCTATAGAGTATGCATCTATCTTGTATAATTAAATGTGTGATCATCAAAAATATTTTAGTATACAATATAGTATGTACATAACTTAAAGGAATTTAATGTGTTATAGATAATAAATCTTATTTTATTGGAAAACATAAAGAATTTTAAGATGTTGGCCAAAAAACAAATTCATAATAAGTAATGGATCAAAAAAAAATCTTTTTAGGGTCATACATTCTAAAACTTTTGTGGTATAGTCAATCTACTTAACATTTTTACAATTTTCACAATATATACATGAAATGATTGCAAGATTCCGATAAGAATGTATTTTATAAGATCAAGATTGAATCCAACATGCATGTATACCAAGCACATGAACAAATACGCATTTAATTTAGGGATTAATTGTCGTTTAGTTTTTCTTGTCCTTTAGATTGAGACCAAAGATTTTGTTCAATATACACAATTTTGACACTATTATATTCACCTTATAAAGAGATTAGTATGAAATCCCATGTGGCAAAAAAAAGAAGAAATTATTATAAGAAAGATTAAAAAACCAAACAAATGTACACTAACATGACTTGAAGCTTGCTTATATAAAGACTTAAAGGACCCTTTGTTCCCCCATCTCCTCAACAACACTCACTCAGAACAAGACAAAACAAAAACCCCAAAACTCTCAAGAAAAAAAAAAGAAAAGAAATGGCGATACTATGCACAACAACATCTCCGGCAGAGAAAGAACACGAACCAAAACAAGATCTTGAAAAAGACCAAACTTCTCCACTAATCTTTAACCCTTCTCTTCTTAACCTCCAATCCCAAATCCCAAACCAATTCATTTGGCCAGACGAAGAGAAACCTTCCATTGACATTCCAGAGCTCAACGTCCCGTTCATCGATCTCTCAAGCCAAGACTCGACTCTTGAAGCTCCTAGAGTCATCGCAGAAGCTTGCACCAAACACGGCTTCTTCCTCGTCGTCAATCATGGCGTCAGCGAGTCACTAATAGCGGATGCTCACCGTTTGATGGAAAGTTTCTTCGACATGCCTCTCGCCGGCAAACAGAAAGCTCAGAGAAAACCCGGTGAGAGTTGTGGCTATGCAAGTAGCTTCACCGGCAGATTCTCCACTAAGCTCCCATGGAAGGAGACTCTCTCTTTTCAGTTTTCCAACGATAATAGTGGCTCGAGAACCGTTCAAGATTACTTTTCCGATACATTAGGACAAGAGTTCGAGCAGTTTGGGTACGTGTCTTTTTAAAACAGAACCACAAAACAGAGCAAAACCTTATTTTCTCTGTTTTCTAGTCTGACCTAAATAAACCGGCTTGTTATACCGGAAATAATTTGACCGGTTTACCTAATGATTTTCCCGGTCTTCTTTACAGGAAGGTGTATCAAGACTATTGTGAAGCAATGAGTTCTCTATCACTCAAGATCATGGAGCTTCTGGGCTTAAGTTTAGGCGTAAACCGAGACTATTTCCGAGGATTTTTCGAAGAGAACGATTCGATAATGAGGCTCAATCATTATCCTCCATGCCAAACACCAGATCTCACGTTAGGTACAGGACCTCATTGTGATCCAAGTTCTTTGACCATCCTTCATCAAGACCATGTCAATGGCCTTCAAGTCTTTGTCGACAATCAATGGCAATCCATTCGTCCCAATCCCAAGGCTTTCGTTGTCAATATTGGTGACACTTTCATGGTAATTGAAAACATTCTAAGAAAGTAAACACATTTTGGTTACTCATACAGAAATGGTTAATCAACTTTGGTTTTGTAGGCTCTATCGAACGGGATATTCAAGAGCTGTTTGCATAGAGCGGTTGTGAATAGAGAGAGCGCGAGAAAATCGATGGCGTTTTTCTTGTGTCCGAAGAAAGACAAAGTGGTGAAACCACCAAGTGATATTTTGGAGAAGATGAAAACAAGAAAATACCCTGACTTCACTTGGTCTATGTTCCTTGAGTTCACTCAAAAACATTACCGAGCAGATGTGAATACTCTCGATTCCTTTTCGAATTGGGTTATTACCAACAACAATCCCATCTAAGAAACAAAATTATTTACTATCTCAATCTTTTGTTTTTCTTTGGTTACTTTGTGTCCTTTGTTCTCATGGTGAAATGCATTAAATTGCATTTCAAAGTTTTAAACGTTTGTATATTGATTGTTCCAAGCTTTAGACCAATCCCTACCGTATGAGCTCGTTCAATGAATAATTTGAATGAAAAATTCAAAGAAATTTTTCTTCATCTTTGTTATATCCATTTGAAATTTGGAACGAACATTTGCACACCTAAATATCATGTTCCGAATGTGTTTGAGTTTCAATCCATGTTCAGAAGGTGTTTGTGTTCAGAATATTTTAACAATATATAGATAATAACTAACATAATCATTCAATAACTTTATTTTAAACGAGATACCGTGAAATCCGTCCCGTTTGAAGAGAAGATTTTGAGTGAAACATATTGTCACATACAAAAAAAAAAACAAAAACAAAAAACATAATGTCATATACTCACATACAACGTAAATTGTGGAACCAAATCGGACGGAACGGGACTGGACTTTTGTTAAGTACTATCTACGTGTCATGTTTTTGGAATGGATTTGATTGGAGCAAATTGACAAAAAGGGGGTAAGAAAAATCCAAGAACAAAGTACACATCAAATGTCATCAACCAGTGAGTCCAACTTAAGATTAAAGACATAAATTTGTGCATCATATACATCGACATGTAGTGTAACAAGAGTCATCATAAAAACCAAAACACATGGGCCACCAAAACCTACCCAAGAATGTTCTCTTTCTTACAAACATAAAAACCAAAACCCTAATAATGCTCATTATCCTTTGAATCTTACCTGTTTGGCACGCTATGTATACATATGCAGACACTTTAATATAGTGTTTGCACAATTTACAACTCATAATTGAATATGTGTTTCCTATTTCATTTTATTCTCATTTAATTATTGATGTTTTCGAACATTTTTTTAATTATGAGAAATTTTCGAAACGTTGAAGGAACATCGACTTGTGTCCGACCTTGGGAATCAAAAGACTAATATAATTGAAACGAGATTTGTGAAACACAAAGTGTTTATAATTTAGCTTTGGTAAAACTAATATATATCCTGAATTTTACCCAAGGAAATTTATATCTTGATAAAAAAAAAAATTGACAATTAAGATATTAGTCTACAAAAATTAAAAAATTGGTCTGCAATTATTACGCATAATATATATAATTCATAATATATTAGATGTCAAATTAAATGTTTTTATTTGTGCAGATTAAATTATGCGTGTGTGTATTTCCAGTTATGTTTGGAGGGTTTAGCATAAAATATGTATAACTTTGTTACAATTACCAAAAAAGAAAAAGGATTAGATCTTGTTGACAGTCTGACATCTAGATAATTATATTAGGACATACCATTGCAACATAAAGTTGTGATGAGCTTATAAATCCCATGCATACATTTTATAATGAAATTAAATCTATCTAACTAACGTCCAAATTTATGATGCAAACAAAACTTGTAAAATTATAACATGGCCGAATTAAATTACATGTAAATACAGATACAAAATGATTTAAAAGGCTTATAGCTTACATAAATTTGATAAATGAAAGATTTAAATAACTGTTGATAATAAAGACGAATAGAAGTCTGGAAGCAACAAGACAAAAGAACAGCTCTAATCAGAATCCAAAACAACACCCTCACCATCACGTGTATCTCTTTTGTTCTCTTTCTCTTCATCACTCTTAATTATTATTTTCCTCTTAATTGTTTTTAGTTTAAGAAAAAAACAAAGGAACATATCTCTCTCTCTTCCAAGCAAAACGACAACGTTTGGGATATTGCATCATATGCACATTTGTCCAATTGCTCTCTGATTCTTCTTCTTCTCCCTAATAAATCTTAATTGTTAATTTGTTTTCTTTCAAGATTTCATGTTTCTTTCACATATATTCAAATCTATTTGTAATATTATCTCTGATTGATGCCATCTGTCTTACTAGTTTCTAAAGCCCTTCATGCATGAATCGTAATATCTGTAATGACACATCAACTGAACTCTGTAGGTACGTATAGCGTGACACTTTTTCACATTAAAAAACGAATTAATTCATTTGTTTAGAGATTTAGAAAATGATTTGCTTTTGTAATCTCTTTAGGTGTTATGGCAATAAGAGACATTGTGGAGAAATTTAGTTTGCTATTAAATCTCTATAACTAAATTTTGATTTCATAATTTAGGAAGATTAGATAAATGATTGATTCACTTTGTTTGGCGCAAGAATGAAGTCCGCGCGCTTTACTATGGTTGTCACAAGAGTAATTAAGGCCAGCTTTTTCCTGAAAGTATTACGTGAATGAAGGTTAGACACTATGCCTCCCTCACCAGATGTAATTAGTGAATCACTTTGAGATGCCATGGACGGTCGTGGAGCAAATATGTTTCGTAGTAATTAACCAAAAACATGTTCAGGAACCCCTGGGGGTGCCTAGGAAAGGCTTGTAATAAGGAATGCTCGTCACGAGGTGGAAAATAGCTCTGGTAATCATTGAGACACCTCATAAAACGCATCACGAGGCTGAATATATATGAGATACAGATACAAAATTTTGAGGTGGTAAAAGAAAACATTATAAATAGTGATAGTACGAAAAAATAACAGTAGAAATGAAGGTGGTACGAGATGACACTACAAACATGAGTTTAAATTGATAACGTTGTAGCAGTGAAAATAACTAACTGTAATAAAACATTTAGTAAGAAAAAAAATATCCAAAATTAATTTAAATAAGATATTCAATTGTAAATTGTACTATTACTTTTGTAGCATTACACTTGTAAATTGTTATGCTCTTGATTTTGTAATATTCACTTTTAATCCATCAAAAATATACCATCTCTTTGATTGGTTACAAAGTAAACATTAAAATTTGTACTATAAAAATCTCACATTGAGAAAAAAAAACCAGAGCAGAAAAATTTGTGGAGAAGAAAAATATAGAGGTCAAATGTGGCACAGGTGATTTGAGAGAGAGAGATATATGAGCTGCCTTTAGAAGATACAGCCGCCAATGTCTGTTTCTCTCGACACAACTATCACTTCTCATTTCTCATTTCTCATTTCTCATCAGTCAACAACTTCAAAAAAAATAAAATATATTTCGCGGTTAATTCGTTCCGTTCTTTTTTAATCATATAAAATACCCCAAAAGAAAGCTGTATAATATAAGCTACAATTTCTTCTTCATTTTTTATATCATGAATAAACTGTGTCGAACGAAAACATTAGCTATTATATATATATATATATATATATGCTGCTCACTACCACTCACTATAACTCTCTAAATATTCGAAACAAATGTTGCTACATAAGCTAAATTAAATTTGCCAAATTATTAAAACGGACAAAAGTTGACTAGTAGGCTGACGGTCAAACCCCTCTATATCACCTTCACATGTGACAAAACTAAAAGTATGGTTTTAAAACCACTAGACTAATACGACGATGTACTGGCTGATTGAACCTGGAGAAGGTGGTGGAAGCAATCAGCTGCAGTCGGTCGGTTCTCTTGGTTTGGTTCCAAACACTTCCCCTGAAGGTCTCTCAACATCTTTGGTACATTACTCAATCCACACGTCTTTATCATATAACCCACTCCCCAAACATCTACTTTCACCGCATGCAAGCCTCTCTCCATCTCCGGCGCGTATCTCCCACGTTCATCCTCCCTCTCCTCATTGTCTACCACTTTGTCCGCGGGGCGGTGCGGGTTAAGCTGTGGGGCCTCGACCGCAGCGTCAAACCCACAAACAAACCAATCCGTGTCAGTTGTTGTTGTGGTCGTCGCCGTGCTTCTCATTACATTATCCCATCCCATGTCACGATGCATGAAAGAAAGGTCGTGAAGTGCAAGGAGCGCTTTAGTCACACACATCAGCGAGTCGATGAGCTGGTCAATGTTTCGAGGTTTGACTCTGATTCCACGTGGCTTAAAACTCAACGAGAGATCCTTCTCGCTTGCCATATCCAAATGCTCCGCGTGTGGAACTCTTTGGTCGAGAAAATCGTAGATTCCTTTAACACCCAGCCATTTTCTTTTGCTTGAGTAATACCTTGTCACCGTATGAGGCGTTAACTCGGTCACATAATCTCCACGATCTATTCTCTCGAAGTCATTGTAGCATGAAGGCCTCGTAGTGCACCGATCTGCAAGCAAAGGTAAAAGGGAAGCGAGACGGTAACAAGGAACCAAGGCCTTGATTCTATCCGACGGTGACGAGACGTTGAATGAATAAAGATCGGTGCAGATCACTCGATCTTGTGATGATAGACTCAAAGCGCAGAATGTTACGGTGAACCCTATTGCGTGATATCCAAGAATATATGGAAGATCGTTGTACGACCAAAGAATCTTCTCGGCCAATAGAGAAGAAGGATCAGCAGCACCTTCTCGTACCTTGTCAGCTTCTTCTCCTCTCCATAAGCCAAATCCTTTAACATATCCGATTACGTTTGGCCACTGATGTTGTACATTTTCTATGCAAGAAGACGAATCCGGTTTACGCAAAATCGCCATTTCACAAAACTTTGAAACCATCCGGTTAATGCAGTCGTCCCAAAGCGGGATCAGCGAGTCTTTACTCGAGATAACGAAGCCATTATTAGAGTTTAAGCGGGACATTATGGGGCCAATGATGTCGTATGTGATTGCTCTACAATCTAGTAGCTCAGTGGAGGAGATGGAGAAGAAGAGCTCTTTTCCTTGCGGCAAGTCTTTGTAGACGTCTGGCCGGAGAGGAAACCGGAGATTTTCCGGCGGTGGTTCTTGAAGATACCGTGCGAGCTCAAATAAACTGGGAAGATTTCCGGCTGGCACTCGCAATTTACTTAAGCAATGCTCCGATGGGTCTTGGAACTCCAATGTTGATATTGCTGTAGTAGCATTAGATCACATGTTAACAATATAAAAGAATAATGCAAATTTGAAGGTATAAGATTCGGAAAAACTTACATTTATAAATGGGTTCTGAAAGTTGAAGCTGAGGTCGATCAAACACACCAGCCACATTTACTGAAAAGGTTAAACAAACATATTATGAGTTGCATTGATTTTCCTCTTTACTTTAGTTATCACCAAACGATTATTGATCAACCAAACTTGCCACATTAATTGAAACAAAATATGGGATTAGAGAGTTGCCTTGTTCTTCCTTTTTAATTTTGTATATCTATCACTAAAGGCTTTTTTTTTTTTCTTGCTCTATAAGATCAGAAACTTTCATAGATACATTAAGATCAATGAAAAAATAATAAATATCTTGCTGATTAGAGAGGTTCATTGAACTTATATATGTGTGTAGCCATAATTTCATTTGTAGCCATAATTTATTACTAAACGAATTTATGTATGTGTGTTACCTGAAGGTGAGGGAGCAGATGATGAAGTTGACCTTTGTCTCCCAAAGACTTTAAGATGTTGACCAGAAATAAATTTATCCAAAGAAAATCCCTTGAGAGGTCCATCTTGGAAGGATTCCATTGTACAAGCCACCATGGAATCATCCAAGTATGTGAGCTCATCCGCATTCAAGAAACTCGACCCACTAACCCTAATTCTCCCATAATCAACCTCTCCTTCAGCCCACAAGTTAACCGATTCCTCCCAAGTTAGCCGTATTTTTCCAATACGGCGAAGATCTCTCAGCGAGGAAGACGAAGAAGAAGAAGAAGGAATCATCTCAAAAAAGGGATTGTATAATGATTTATTAGAGAATAAACCTGATCCTCTAGCAATGTTGTGTGCATACGGATATTGAGGATGGTGATCATCTCCAACTAGTGATAATGCCAAACGCTTCCCTCTTCCTACAAAGTACACAATTTTATTTTGCTAAAACATATTTAAGTATTAAAAAAAAAAACTATAAAACAATTTCAAGTTCTTTCAATTCTAATCAATAAGACCAATAAACGAACGTACTAAGCATAGTCTACAAGTCCAAATAACGCAGTATGGCACAATGTGACTATTAAATAATAATGGACTTTAGACAAGTCAATGGATAATAAATAAACAAAAATGGTTATAGAAGTAAAATATAAAAATTTACCAATGGAAGGGATAGGGTTGTTTTCAATATCATATTCGTCTCTTGAAGTCATCAATGCTGGATAAAGAGGAGGAGGAAGCGCCTCAACAGACGGAGGCGTTGAGGCAACAGTTACCGTAGCTCCGCCACCGCCACCACGGTTAATAGTCGGAGCTCTGACACGTGGACCCATGAAAAGAGCTAGTTCTTGATAGACTTCTTCGTCAAAAGACGCGGGAAGTCGATGTTGCTTTCTCTCGTAAGGAGAGAGCCTGAAGTAACTCTTACCGTATTTGTCCTGATCTCCACATTTTTCCCATTCATACACTTTCCTAAACTCACCAAGCATGTTGTCCCATTTCGTACCGGCGATTTTAGAGTCCCGGTTTATACCGTGTCGGTTTAGATACTCAGCTACTTCCCTGTCTTTTTCAGCACGGGTTTTGCCTCTTCCTTCGACCGACCCGGATCCGGACCCGGTTCCTTGGGTTTGGTACTGGGCTCTCCAGGCTCTTGCTAGCCATAGCATCTCGTTTGGTTTCCACACTGGGCTAACGTACTTGCCCTTTCTGAATTTATGTTGAAACGACTCCGTCTTTGGTTGTTGTTGTTTTTCACTGTTGGTCGCTTCTTGACCCGGTGGTGAAGATCCGGCGGTTTCGGTGGAAGAAGCTGTTACCACGGCGGTGGAAGGTGTCGGTGATGAAGAGATTGTGGAAGCCGTTGGGACGGTGGAAGGAGACGGCAAGGCTTTCCATTGAGGAGGAGAGAGACCACTGGAAGTGCTGAAACGTGGTCTTTTGGGGATGACCGGAGCTCCGGGAGAAGATACGGTGGGTATGAAGATCGGAGTAGGGAGGAAAGATTGGTGGTGATGATGGTGATGATGGAGGAGTGATGGGTTTGGTGCTTGGTGATCGAGTGAAGAATCTTTAGGTGAGGAGATTTGATTCGGTGGTGGTTTTGTAGCATCTCCTTTTGTTGTCTCACCCATTTCAAGAAGCACTTAAATTAAAGAGGAAATTAAAAATAACCCAAAATGAGTTTTTATTATTAAAAAGACAAAAACCAAAAGGGAGAAGGGAACAAGAAGAACCAGGGAGATTATTTGTTTGATCTTTTGAGACTCAAGCTAGTTAGCTTCTCTGGTTTTTGGGGGTTTATGAAGAGTGAAGACTATTAGGGTTTTTAGCTTTTCGGGTCTTGCTTTTTGCAGAAAATTGAAAACGATGTAAAAAAAGTAATATGTTTCCAAGTTTTAATCAAATATATATAATAGATTTAAGCCCGTTAATTGGGACTCGTTGTAAATGTAATATATGCCCTTTGTAACGTAGATTCTTTTTTCTGTCAAAGCTAACCAATCGGATTAGTGATACAAACTACAAAGCAGCAAAAAAAATTAGCGCAGAGAGAATAAGAAACGATAGTAAAATAGTTAGAAAAAATAATAGAGAAAGATAACAATCAAAACGGTATACATTTTCACCACTAGGGAAATAATTGCCAATTCAATCCGGTATATTTAGTATTTTTGTCCAAAATTACAACACCTAATACGTCAATTAGCACAGAAGAATTTCGGTCAGTAGTCAACCCTCTCAAATATTTCATTTCAGTCAACGTTTTCAAATAATTCATTTTAGTCACTAGTCATCGCTCTCAAATGACTTAACATTTTTTAGGAAATACAATGCAATATATATAGAAATCAACACATTCCTTTTCTTCTCAAAACCATATTGAACTTCTGTCTCCGAAAATTAAAATTCGAATTAGGTCGAAACGGTCCTAAATCTACTGAAAATAGACACATTATATTTGCTATAGAAATAAAATATAAAAGCTATTGTCATATTTCAGGCTTAAGCATATGACAATAGCTTAGGCTTACATATATTAATGACTTTGCTAGTAGTGTTTTTTATTGGCTCTTCACACTGTTTCAAGAATTATAAAACATTTTGATGAACACATATATTGTATGATGATTCACATTATTAACGGCGGAAAAAAAAAGATTTACATTATTAACAATTTTTTCTATACATATATAAAGGTTGATCTAAATATAGGTTTTCTAACAATTTGAATATTGTATGGTGATTTACAGTCATTAATCAAGAAAGCATATTATTTTTGTTTTGAATAAAAAGAGATGTCTGTGGAACCTGGCAATGAATAAAGCGCATCAGTTTAGCTAATATAACTACACATATATATATTTAATTTTGATGTCTGATTTTGACAACTAGAAAAAGGTAAGAGAGTCCATCATTGTCCTTCTTAAGACTGCAAACGCGGCGTAAGAATTATTAATTTCACTGCTTTGTTATTTTTCTTTTGACGTTTTACTATTTAAGCATTTTTCAGTATTGCCCCATTTTCTCTTTTCTTGAGTTAGATTTTGGATAATTTGTTTGTTTTCATGAATTTTAACCAGGAAGAAGAAGTTTTAAAAATTAAAATTAAAAAAAAGAATAATAAATAGCCGAGGAAAAAAGGGACTGAGAGTGTGTGTTTGTGCGATAAAAGGGAGAGATGAAGAGATGTGGACACATCGGTTCCATGCTTCTGCTCCATTGACTCTCATGCCAGTTTTGCCTTTTCCGAGCTCTTTTAAAATATTTCTTATCAAAATTCTAGTATAGGCTTATAGCATTACTAAATATACTTGAAGCATTCAATATATTTTATACTAGAAGTAGTTAAAACATGTATTTCTTTTACCTTATATTGTGTTGTCCAGCTCAACCCCACTTACCCAAACCAAGCAAAGCTAGCTCAACTTACTGCTTAATGTACAAACTTTTTAATTCATATATATATATATATATATATATATATATATATATATATATAT
>Ga0041059_1002510_pt1 | contig 13574 bp, 13 predicted proteins | sample AraColnosormetaG_FD_56232 | JGI IMG/M metagenome (GOLD analysis project Ga0041059, IMG submission 56232) | Arabidopsis roots microbial communities from North Carolina, USA - Col MF nosort | ecosystem: Host-associated > Plants > Roots > Unclassified | place: USA: North Carolina | collected...
TACTTGGGTCGAACCCCCAGAAAATGAGCTACATGGTTGGAGTTGGGACCAATTATCCCAAAAAACCACACCATAGAGCAGCCTCCATAGTATCGATCAGAAAGGACAAAACACCAGTGACGTGTAGTGGAGGGTATGATAAATGGTATAACAATCCTGCACCAAACCCTAACGTTTTAATGGGAGCACTTGTCGGAGGACCCAACGAGAACGATGTTTATGGAGATGAGAGGAGTAATTTCCAGCAAGCTGAGCCTGCGACGGTTACTGTTGCTCCGTTTGTTGGTGTCTTGGCCGCCGTTTTTTAATTTTGTCTCTCCTCGTTTTGCAAATTTGAGTATGTTTGCTTTATATCTTATATAAGTCATAGGTTTAAGGTCTAAATGTAACTTGGCTTTAAATAAAATAAAATAAAATCCAGATATTTCACAAATAAATAATCTTCAACGGTAAACTATCTACATGATTGGATCCAAATTGACGAAAAAAAAAATATTGTATTCTTAAAAAGTTTGAAAACGTGGTTCCATTAAATCTTCTTCTCTACAAAAGTGTTCCCTTCTTGACAATCACACTCAAGTCTAACATTTTTACAGCGGAAAAGAGTTTGTACATTATCAGAAATTCATACTACTGAGAGGCTATAAGTACATTCTTTACCCTTTTTCCATCACTCAATCAATCCCCAACGTCGAAAATGGCTCAATGGCTCCCTGAGAATATCAAAAAACTTTATTAGACACAGAAGTTCTCTTCAAGCGAAAATTGCAAGTAGTGTTTATGTTTTACTCACCGAGCAATCATCATGAACACGCCATATGGTCTCCCCAAGAAGGTTTGCTACTGAGAGAACTGTAAGCTGAGGAAAATAGTTCTTCTCTGACAATGGAATCGTGTTGGTTATGATCACCTCTTGAAACAGTCCGCTCGATAGTCGACTGATTGCAGGAGGGCTGTTTCCGAATATAGACACAAATGCATATGTCAGCTTCTTTCTCTTTTTTTATAATTCCAACACAGAGAAAATATTTCATGGACTTACCTAAAAACGGCATGAGTGGTACAAGCGTATACTTCTCTTGCTCCTTCTTGGTGTAACAGAGCCGCACCTTTGCTTATGGTTCCTGATATGATATACCTAACGTAAGTATCTAAGCACAATGGGGAATGTTTACAGATATGCAGACCGTGACTTATTACTCACCTGCTGTGTCAATCATGTCATCCACCATTATGGCTACTTTCCCTTTAACATCCCCAATTAAGTTCATCACCTACATGAAACGGGTTGTTAAATGTCAAAATCCAGACTTGGTTAAAATGTATTTTCCAAAGGTTTTTCTACCTCTGCAACATTGTGCCCATGACGTCTTTTATCAACTATTGCTAAAGGTGCATCAGATAACTTCTTCGCAAAAGCGCGAGCTCTTGCGACGCCACCAACATCAGGTGAAACTACCACCAAATCTTCAGAGGATATGGCCTTACTTGCTAGGTAATCAAGTATGACAGGCTGTTCATGAATATTAAAGCACAAGGAAAAGAAGACATAAGAAAGTCTATTTTCACAAAAAGGAACTTGATGCTCAGAGGAGTCATTTAAGAAAAACTTTTTTCTACCTGGCCATAAACATGATCGACTGGAATATCAAAGTAGCCCATAGACTGTCCGGAGTGAAGATCACAAGCAAGGACACGGTCTGCACCAGACTGTGTAATCAAATTGGCCACAAGCTTGGCTGCAATAGATTCACGTCCTTGAGTCTGCAAGAATATGTACAACGAAAGAGTCAAATGAAAAACTCTCAACTAGAAACTAAGTGAAGCCAGAGGAATGAGACAATCGATAAACCCAAATCAGCTTCATACAGATAACTAAGCTGCCAATTTGATTACTTGATTACTTCCAAATACTAACTACCATAGATCTGACTTAAACTGACAATCGATTACTCTTGGAGACAAATCATTGTGCATGTTTTCACAGGACGATTGAATCCAAGACAGATTCTATAGTTATAGAAAAAGACTTGCCTTTCTATCAGCTCGTGCATAACCAAAGTAAGGAATCACAGCCGTGATAGTTTTGGCTGATGCTCTCCGACAAGCATCAATCATAACGAGCAATTCCATAAGGTTTTCATTTGCAGGTGGGCATGTAGGCTGTACAAGGAACACATCACATCCCCTTACACTCTCTTGTAGCTGAACATAGATCTCACCATCAGCAAAGCGTTTAATCTTGATTTTCCCAAGGTCCAGACCCAAATAGCAAGAAATCTCCTGTATCATCAGCGTAAAACACCAATGAACAAACAAGACGATTCCAGAATATACTCTAAACCAATTTCTTCCTAATCCTAATCTTTGCAATTGAACAAATCTCCAGTTTTAAGCTACTAATTCCGAAGTCTATATCAGTTTCTTCCTAAACTAATTTCAGTTCCAAGCTACTAATTCTTGCAATTAAATCCAAAGAACTCCAACGACTAACAAAGCTAAGAACGAACCTGAGCCAAAATAGGATTAGCAGTGCCGGAAAAGATACGAAGTCGTGTGGTGTTCTGATAAATCGAATCTTCCAAACGTGTCCTCGAAAAGCTAGCCGGAACGGTGTCGCCAGTAAGCAGATGGAAACCGGCAGAGTTTCCGCCGTCGAACTTGTACGGATCCGCCGCGTTACACTTCTTTTCAATTCCACAACCAACAGAAACAATCGAGAACAAGATTCATCAGATTCGAGCGAAGAAGACCGTATAAAGTACAAATACCAATAGAAAGATAATAGTCGGAGAGAGTGAGAGAAGTAGATGAGACTTACAAGAGGAAATCGAACGGAAGAAGGCGGACGAATCAGAGAAGAACGCCGGAGATTTAGCGCCGGGAAAGTAGGCGATGGTTGAACAATAGACGCCATGTTCGAGAAATGGATCCGGAGAGAGAGATTTTAGGGTTTTGAGAAAAAGCAGTCTTTTCTTCTTCTTCCCCGCGAGATACGAATTTGACTACAAGAAAATGACTCTCTCTTCTTCTTCTTCCTTTATATACTCAAAAACTCATTTCTAAGTTTTTAACTAACCGTAACGATTTCCGTTAAAAATATAACTGTAATTCAGATTCTTTAAATCTCATTCATTGATACAACATAGTCTCTGGAGATATTATATCTTTGGAAGGATGAGAAATGCGAGATAAAGTCGCACCATGTTACAACGTTTGTTATATAGCTCAAACGCAATAAAAACTCCGATGAAATTCGGTTTATTTTCGGAAGGTCTCAAAAACCATTTACAGTTTAGAAAGCCAGAGCTCGAGTTGTTAGTTTTCTTTAGGATGTAACTCCATATGGAAGCAATGCCGCAGCAACGACTCTTCCTTCTTCATTCAGAATGTTGTACGTTGATGCAGCATTTCTCTGAATTAAAAGTAATCAATATAATAAGCGAATAAGAAGTTATGAAGTAAGCTTGGGACTAGAAAAGAAGCCTGTAGAAATGGATTAAGAAACTTACAGAATCAACTGTTTCTAGTTTCATGCCAAGGGACTTGACAAACTGACGGACCTCGGGAGTTACCGGGTGAATGTCTCTTCCACAACCAACAATCAAGAGCTCTGGACAATTCGATGATTTAGTTTAGAATATCTAATAAGAGCTGAGATTGAAGCTAATATGCAGCAAAAGTTAATCAACCAGAGGTACTAATACAGTTTTATTTTCATACTGATGACTCATGGGTACACAAATATTATTACCTGGAATAGGTCGAACTGTCTGGAAGATAGACAAGCTGCATCCATGGAAATAGAAATATACAAACGTTTAGCCATTGCTCTCAATGACAAAAAAAAAAAAGAACACTTGTCGAAAATAAACCAAATGTTTTATCAAACACTTCAAATTGATAAAGCTGTCAAATCCTCTCATGACAATGAACATTGAAAACCTTCAACCAATCTATTGCCAAAAGCACACAACTTTCACTCAAACACAGTCATAAAAATCAGCTCAAATCGATATAAGGTTGTGACAGAACATTGGTGAGAATCAAAGGCCTGAGAAGAGAGAAGATACCTATCAGTGGTGATCTCTGAAAATTTACGAGGACTCCATGACATTAACAGATTCCCAACACAGAGTAAGCTACCTTCGTATTTGACTCCATTCACAGTGAAACTCGTATCATTAAATCTGCAAAGTAAGTGAAGAGAATCAATCAACCACCACATATTTATACATTTCCAATTCCAAAAACCCTAATCATTCATTAAATCAAACCCAGAAACACAGTCGGTAAAAAACAAAATCAACGACGAAAAACAATAGAGAAAGCTTGGAATTGATTACTCTTGGAAGCGAAGCTGGTCTTCAGGAACATTGTCAATGAGATTGATCTGATCATAGAGGGAAAAAGCTCGTCTCAGAGAGGGCAAAACAGGATTAGAATGCTTCGGAACTTCTTTTCTCATACTTTGAATCAATTTCGGCAAAGTCGCCATTGATTTCAACCTCATCGCCATCTTCGTGGCAGCTCAAAGTCCTCAATCGTGATTTTCCGATTTCCGCAGCCGTCGAGACTCGAGACCTTTAACCAACCCGGTTTAATCGTTTAACTCTACACCATCATCGGTTATCGGATTTCATTTCCAAAACCAAATTCGTTACTACGTTTATTAGATAGACCTAACACGTCAAAGCTCAAAAATTCATCAATTTGATCAGATAATTGATAAAGTATGTATTTTGTATCATTTGAAACATACTTAGAGAAAAAATACAATTATGTGGAGATGAGAAAAAATACATAAACTTGTATGCGTTCTCCACTTCATTATTAACCAAAGATTAAACTTAAGAACTTTTCAGATTTTTTTTTTAATTTCTGTTTCCAAAAATTCAATAGCTTGCTTAAAGGTTATCATGGAGAGTAGAAGGAAGGAGCTGGGAGGAAAGGAAACGGTGCAGCAGAGGCATAAGCCACCGGAGGTTGAGCCACACGTTTCTTTCGCCTCTGAGTTTTGACTTCACCAGATACAGAATTTGTTAATCCGGCTTCTTCTACGAGTTGTTGCTGATTATCATTAGAGACACGGTGTAGAAGAAGACCAGACATGAAAACAGGAAGGAAGAGAAGACTGGCATGGAACATTTTCCTTGCTTTATGCATGGTCCGGTCTCGGTAGAATGAAAATGCTGTTGCAGCGATTGCTAGTGTGAGAAGTGTTGATTCGAGGCAAAACCAACTTGAGGTTAACCCCCCTGTCACAAAAATTGGAAGGAACAGCAAAAATCAGATACAGCAATGCAGTCAATAAACTACAAAAAAAAGATGAATCTACAAGACTCACAGTCATAGGCGATGAAACCGAGAGGGATCATGTAAAAGCAGTTCCTTAGAGCCACTGCTGCTATTCTCTTCCCTGACGGATCAAAGAGTGACAACATCTTGTAACTGAAAACAAGGTACCAAGAAACAAAATCAGAAGTTGGGTCGCGGAAGCTGGAAACAATGTTCGCGAATGTTTATCTCTAACGGAAAGAACTCATTATCTAGCCACTAAAATGTCGACTGCTGTGACACTATCTAGGACACTCTGATCATTCCACGAAATTGAACTAGTTCAAGATCAACACTACATGGAAGGAGACATTCTAATCTCATATGACACCATATGGTCTTACCCTCCAGCTGCATAATCATTGCGGCAGAGATGTGCAAGGGCCATAAAATGAGGTATCTGCCAAAAGTAAAGAGCAGCTGGAAGAATCATCGAATTGTATGAAATCTGACCAGACGCTGCCGCCCACCTGACAACACACAAAATAGATAAGCATAGAATTGGTGAACCATGACTACATTTTGAATTAAAAGCAGTATCCAACAAAACAGAATCTGCTAAAATAAAGAAGAAAAGGAACAAAAATTTACCCAAGCAAGGGTGGGATAGCACCAACAACAGCGCCAACCCATGTATTGATAGGGTGAAGTTGCTTCAACGGAGTATAAACAAACGCATAAAGTACAAGATTGGCAGATGCAAGTCCAGCAGCCAACATATTAGTCTGCAATAACCTTGTCGTGGAAGCAAAAGTTTAGATCCATAATCTCTCAATCACCCATTCATAAAACAAAGAAATCACATATAAAAAAACAAACATTCACCTTGCTGGCCAACAAACAAGCACCAGAAGCACCAGCAATAGTAGCCCATGCAACAGCGTGTGGAACACTAATACGTCCTGAAGGCAATGGCCTTAGCATCGTTCTTTTCATCTTAGAATCATTGCTTATCTCAAAAATCTAGAAAATGAAAAAACAAACAAGCGAGATCAACTACCAAGGATTAGAAATTTTTAAACTTTTCAACTACATAAACATAAGCAAGCAAGATCAACTACATAAACACAACAAGGATTCGAAATTTATGAACTTCTCAACATTTCAATGACCTGATTCAAGGAATTAGCAGATGCAGCAATCATCATGGTTCCTGCACATGTGTAACAAAGCCCCGGGAAGCTAATTGCAGCATTTCCCGTACCCAGAATATACCCAGTTCCAGAAGTTGCAACCACAAGCATACTACAACCATAAAACAAATGAGAATTTAAGAATCCAACAATTGGAAATTTTCAGATTTTTCATGAGAAAAGAAAAGTAAACACATACCTAAGTTTAGCTTTAGAAAGCTCCCAATAACAACGAGCGTAGTGATGCCCTAATCCAGCCAAAGCCGCAACTCTAGACGAAATCTCACCGGTGGTAGCTGTAGCTGTAGCGGCGGCAGTAGCAGTGGCAAAAACTCGATTGGCATCAGATCTAACACCAGTGATCCCTAACTTAGCAGTTGATTCCGTCGAGACCGGAGGCTGGGAGAAGCTATTAACGGCACATAATTCGCGGGACCAAGGAATCAGTCTAGGGTTTGGTAACGAAGAAGAAACAGAGATTCTTGAAGAGAAACGATAAACAACAGATCTTCGCCACATCGTTAAGCCGTCAGAATTTTCTACGCGTTGGAGGAGAACGAGAGAAACTTCTTCATCATATGAACAGATTGGTTTCAGATTACGACGAGTCACGGTGACTCCTTCACTTTTACAGGAAATGATAATTAAAATTAATATCTGGGTCAATCAAATATATTTCAGAGAATTCAGGGGTACTTGTATAATTAAATAAAAGTATCAACATGTTGGGCCATGGTTGTTTTTCTTTGACCAATAAAAGTCTTTACTAACCACACAGATTAAGGCCCAATATATGTTCAAGACGTGAAAATCGACTATTTTGGGTTGGAGGGATCTCTAAACGGTCTAATGGTTTAGACCGCTCAAATTTTAATTGTAAAGTTTTCATGGTTTTGAAAATCAAGCCAAATCGGTTAAATATTCGACCGGTTCTCGTCAAAATTAAACTGGTTTTGTACACATTTGTTCAAAAGGTATTAAGCTGAAGGAGTAATAACTAATAAGAACCTCATCGTTTTAGACAAAACAAACCACAGTTTGGGTAATAACAAGCCTCAATAATCCTTAACCGAATCAAACAAAACTGGCGGGAATCGATTACAACTAAACCGTTAATTGAATCTTTAAGAAGAAGATGTTCATCATTGTTAATCAATGAGAGAGTTCAACATCTGTCTGAATTTAGGAATCTTGTTTGCTTCCACGGCCATCACTAAACCCATCAGCTGATAATTCTTCATCTGCGAGCAAAGCCAATAAAAACCAAACATGACAAGCCAGAAACAATAAAATAAAAACAATGTGTATAAGCCGGAGAGATAAACTTACTTCTTGGGAAGTAACGAGCTGTGAGCGCATAGGGAATGTGAAGGACCAAGAGCTAAGCTGCAAATGCAGTTTTTCCAACATATGTTCAGAGATTATGTTTATCTATTTCACACGGGTAGTCGAGTCAATATATGTGAGAATAAGTTACCTCGAGAAAGAGTTCATCTTCAGGCTTAAGAAATACTGTGTCTTCAATGTCTTCTTCACCATGTCGAGGTTTTCTCTGCTTAGGATTCTTCAGCTATATAACCAAGAATACATATCATATTGTTAAAACAAAAAGGCTAGACAATATAAAACCTTAGCATAACACAAAAATTACCTTGTAAATCTTGGTAACTAGAAGATATGACTTAAAACGGAATGATCTTCGAAGCTTTTCTGTAGGCTATATGAACAAACAAAAAAACTTTAAAACTGTTATATTTGTATTGTTCATAAAAAGTTACATATAAGTTTAGTTTACAAGATCGAACCTCATCTTCGATTGCCCATGAGACTTCATCGAACAATCCATCATAAAGTGGAGGAAGAAGTTGTGGAGGAAGATTCATCACTCTTTGAGATACCAATAAACCAACATCTTGTGCCTTTTTCTCTAAGAGCATTTCTAGATTATTCGCTATATTCTTTTCAGAACAAACTTTACGAAGAAACTCTTTTAACTCTCTAAAACACTTGTTGTCCTGAACAAATGCCAACAAACACATTCTATGATTAGAATTACTTCAACAAGCGTAACAAAATCAAACACCAAGTTTCCTGTAAGAACAAAGCATGTATCGAGTGAGTTTTCTAGTGACTTGCCTTATCTCTTGCCATGTTAAGAGCAGTGACAAGAGCAAATACTGACTCATCCTCATCATCAGCTACTTTCACAACAGTTCCTACAGTTGTTTGCTCCAATATGCAATCAACAAAACTGCTCAAATCCCACTCCTTGTCATCGAGATAGTTTTGTAACAGGATCTTAACACCATGAAAGTCTGTAGGTTTAGGATCAAAGAACTCAAAGTCTGCTTGGACATCTTCCTACAAAGATCAAGCATTGAATAAAAGACGAATTTCTGATCTTTTTCATCTACAAAACCAACAGAAGAAGAGTAAATTAATCCCTTACCTGAGAATCTTCTTCATCAGACGAGTCCGAGACTTGTTCTTCTTTCCCTTTTCTTGGTAAATTAGGGATCTTTTGCTTTTCATCTACAAAATGAGAATGATACATCACTATAATTACAATGTTTGTGAAAAGAAAAGTCTCAATCAATCTAAGTGGTTTACTCACCAAAAGATATATCTTCATCAGAACATTGACAATCTTCAGGATGAGACAAATCACGCCTAGCCATTGAAGCAAAGGAAAGTAACCGCATAAACGGTGAAAATGTTAAAGGCTGATGCTTTAACACTCTTCTTCCTGATGATGGTCTTCGAGGCATCTGTTTCATTCAATTCACAGCTGATTAATATTCAGACTAATTCACTAAAACCTAAGATATAATCAGACTAGCTCTATGAATTGAGTTCACGGAACTGTTAACAAAGAATTGGAAGCACACCATAAAACGATTAAAGGTCCTTAATTTAAGTTCTCTAATCAAAAACCAGAAAACGAAACCAAACCTGGAAAAGCTGATTCAACAGTACGCAAAAGCCAAAACAACAAAGTTCACCCTTCTGAGATACGAAGATGATCAAACACTAACGACCCGGAAGCCAAAACCTCTCTGTCTCTCAAAACCCAAAACCCAACAAGACTGTTCGCGAGACTTCAATCTATGAGCGTGAAGAAAGCAAACTGCGTCGTTTTGTAACTAAACGAAGCCCTAATTAAAACGCCGTCGTTTAATCATCAAACCAAACAGACACAACGCGACGTCGTCTTTTATGTCTTCATCAGCATATTGTCTCATCTTTTGTCGACCAATTGAATATGAGTTATAATATGTTTGTAGCTGAAATATTCATGATTTAGCTACTTCACTCACATTTGTAGTTTTGTGAATATGTAAACCTATGGTTAGGTGAATTTCAACAAAATAACAGAGTTGGAGGAGATGATTAACTGTTGCTTTATTTATAGTACAAGTACAACTAGAACCGTATACAAACTCTGTAATATATAATTACAGCCCAAATAAATCGAATCAAAGAATCATATCTTATAACCTCACTATTCTACTTCTCACGTATATCGTAAAAACATGTAAGAAAAAAATAACCTCAGTTGAAACGAATATATATTTACTCCAAAAGATTTTGAAAAAATGATCAGATTAAAACCCGAACTAAAAGAATATCGCACGAACCACCATGAATCGTCTTCCTCAATCAATCTTCCGGGTGATCGGGAAAAAATCGGCGTCTTCTTCATTTTCCGCGCACCAAATAATGTCCAAAATGTCCTTCAAGGCTTAAGCATCGGACTGTTGTTCTTGTTGTTGTCTATCCGAGCACATACACTCTGGAACAGGATGTTTTGTAACATCTTTACCAGCTTTGCTCATTCTCAACTCCGGCTGTCCTAGCGATTCTCGATGAAGATCTTTCACAATTCTGTTAAAATCCGATTCAGGAAGCGACGAGTTCATGAAATAAGGAAGCATCTGTCTCTTATTAGGAGTGATGTATTTCTTGTGACCAGCGTAAGCTCTTTGCCCTTGTAACGCGTGTCCCATATTTCCTCCATGAGACGGTATGAAAACATCGCTCTTTTCGCAGACAATGTAGTCTATAGCAGCCATAACCGAAGCTTTGTTGGCAAATGGTTCAAGCTCGCCAGGTAAAGCAAGATCGTGCTTGTTGTAGAACTGAGGGAATTCTTTAGTTAGTGGCTCCAAAACCTCTTTTCCTCCTAGAGGCTCTCCTCCTGCCCAATAGATTCTCGCATCCTTTGGAGCTTCTAATGCTTTAAGCAGCCTGTAGAATGACAACAAAATGTTAGTATTACTTGAAAAAACATAAGCAAAAGGATTTGTTCATAGAGTTGGTATAATACCTTGTGACTTCTAGAGCAGTTAAAGGGCATAAACCGGCAAGTTTTCTCTCGTGATAAGTCATGTTTGATCTACCGGTAAGAAGCTCAGGGTGTCGTTCTCTTTCGCTGTTGACTATTTCATCGTACTCGGGAGTTAAACCAGGGAGACAACCAGTTCTAACCCAAACATCTTTCTCCATTCTTAGATGAAGTGAGAGATACTGTCCTTGGTTACGCATTCTTGAAGCTAGTTTATTACCGAGTTCAAGAATCCTCGGAGAAAATCTAAGCGCTTGGAAAGCAACCTTGCATCGGAGTTTCTGAAGATCTGAAGGGAGGTCTTTGGAGAGTCTTGAATCGAGTCCACGGAGAAGTAAAACTCTTTCTCTGTTAATCTGCAAAAACAGAGGAAATAAAACACTATTATTAGCTCAATCTAGTCAAACAAAGAAACACTTCAAAATGGTATTGTTTTGGTAAGAAATCTTACTCGCTTAAGATAATGAGCACGAATCCATTGAGGAGAAGCATGAAGTGGAGTCCTCTTCTCTTCAACAGGTCTCGTCATAACATGTGTAGAAGGTAAAGACGAAACTATATGAACATCATCTGCTAAAACATCCTTGAAATGCTCCAAATCGAATATATCCGCAAATTCACTAAAATTGCAACAAAACAAACAATTAGATCAACAATGTCACAATCTTATTACTTTCTTCTTTAAGAGATTATAATGAGTTTAAAGTTTATACCTTTCGTCTCCCCAAATGACATTAACCTGCAAAACAGGAACAACTAAAGAAGCTCCAAGGATCCTAGCGATCACAACAGCATCAACAATCTGATTCCTTTGCTGATTCATCCCACCAGAGACAACAACAAGCAAATACTTCCATCTGTTCTTCAAAATCGAATTGCTATCTTTTCTATATTGACTTGTAAATCCCAAACAGGGCTTAAACCCTAACCCATCAGGTTGCTTCCAGAAATCACCTTCCGTTAACAAAGTCTCGTTCTTTCCACCGTTTAATTGTATAATCGCATTCGAATTCGATGACCCAGTAGACAAAATCGGCTCTTGAGCCAAACCAAGATGGGATGCAGCGTTTTGTTCTCCGTCGAAGCTTAGTGGTTGTTGGGTCGTTGAACAAGGGTAACGTGAGAAAGGGAGAGAGATTGGGTCAACGTTGAAACCGAGTTTCAACATTCCAAAGAGTGAGACGAGGAAGAGAGTAAAGAACCAGATTCTAGGGTTCCTATAAGAGAAGCTGAATCTGTTGGTGCTTCTTGATGATTTCTTGGGAGAAACAAGAAGAGATTGTAATGAGGAAGATGATAAAGAGTTTATGATCTGAGAAGGGACTGAGATATACGAAACTTTCTTCTTGTTAAAGCTGTTACTGTTACTGTTTTTCGATAACGCCATTGAAGAAAGGAAGAAAGAAAAAACAGAGTCTTTGAGGAAGAAAGATTTGGGTTTTGAGGAACTCGCAGCAATGTTCGGTCACACAGCTACGGCGATGAATCAGGGAGAGAGACAAAAAAGAAACGTGTGAGAGAGAAAAAGAGAGAGAGAGGGAGATGGGCGGCGGGAACGCGAAGTCTGATCAAAGTCTGCAAACGCGTTCTTAAAGGAAGGGAGAGAGAAACAGAGAAGAAAGAGACCACATGGCAGTTTTTATTTTGAATTTGTTTAACTGTTTTGTTAATTAAAATACTAATTTAATTGTTTTGACTGTAATTTCTTTTCTTTAACTTTGATTAGAGAAAGTTTTTTTAAGAAAAAAAAATCTGTGATTAAGAGAAGAGACCACAAAAATGCGTTTTTTTGTGTGTGTTATGAACCTTATGATAAAGTCATTGGGAGTTTTTGGTAGGTCCATCAATAAGTTTTGAATTCATTTCGGCATATGAATAATGAGCCATACTGGATATCAAAGTCTATTCAATTAAACATGCTTTAAGTAGAAACAAAATAATATGTAGAAAAATGTGCTTCAAATATTTATGAGGTAATGAATGGGAATGATGATACACTCGTCTTTTTGTCAAACAATATTTTTTGAATAATTTGCAGTTTCTTCAAACTTAGAAGATGACAAATTACCAAACGAATTGGTTGCCATGGCTTATAGCCAAAGACTGGCTATGTATTTGTTTGTTCTATGTTTTAGTTTTTTAGATGATTAAATTTTGGGTTTTATGATAAATTTCTAAATAGAATCAAAGTTTTAAAATTAATTAGATTACTTGTCGCATAATTTTAATATGAGTTTTAACAACAACAAAAATTAATGCTATGTTATGATATAGTAGAATAAGAAAAAAGGAGAACCCCAATCACTTTTCATTTCAAATAATATAAAATATGTCCGAAAGAGACCAATTTATTGATGTCAATTTGTGAAAGTTCAAAAATTACACAAACCATAATTACGAATAGAAACACAAAAATGTGTATATCCATCCTTTGCGTACACCAACAACGATGACAGTGTCTTGTTGTGATACGGCCAGCTGTTTATTTGCATCATTCGAAGAACAAAAGCTAAATAAAGCTCACACGACAGCCTGTGAATACACTTCTCCTAATAAGCCCTATACCTAAAAACAATTAGTAATTAATTTCAATTATATTATAAAATATCAAACATTTCCTTTGGCTCCTCGAATATACCCTAAAGAAATGATTGCTATAATATTATAGAATTATGTAAGTTTGGTCAACAAGTTATTATCTACAAGTGAGTTTTATATATATATATATATATATATATATATATANATATATATATATA
>Ga0041059_1002511_pt1 | contig 13567 bp, 11 predicted proteins | sample AraColnosormetaG_FD_56232 | JGI IMG/M metagenome (GOLD analysis project Ga0041059, IMG submission 56232) | Arabidopsis roots microbial communities from North Carolina, USA - Col MF nosort | ecosystem: Host-associated > Plants > Roots > Unclassified | place: USA: North Carolina | collected...
GTGTAAAGAGAGTTGTCTTCTTGTCATCCTCTACGTTTCAAATGGTTTTTTTTTTTTTAAATATAGTATAAGATAGTTTTCGCATAGAAAAACTCTTCCCTGAAAGTCCCTGAATAGTTTTTATAAATAAATTATACTCCTCTTTATCTTTAATCAAAAGAAACTGAAATCTGTCTAATATAAAATGTGTGTGTGTGTGTGTTTTTTTGTCTAATTTATTTTTTTCTTTCTTTGTCTAATTTGATTAGATCACTTCTTTATTTGAATGAGTAAAAACTAGAAAAAAATGTGAGCCATTTAAATCTGATTCATATCAAAAAATTTTCGATTTAAAAAAAAAACCCTCAAAAGGTGTTGATACGGAAAAAGAAAAGGGAAAGAAGAAGAGAATGGATCTAGAATCGGTGAAAAAGTATCTGGAAGGAGATGAAGACGAAAAGGCCAAGGAACCAATGGTGGCGAAATTACCACACAGATTCCTCGAACGATTCGTAACCAATGGTCTTAAAGTGGATCTCATCGAACCTGGCCGTATCGTCTGCTCCATGAAAATCCCTCCTCATCTCCTGGTAACAACCACATGAACAACAAATCCCTAATTTCGAGAAAAAAAGAATCCCTAATGACTTTTGTGAATTTGTTGAGGAAAGAACGCAGGGAAATTCTTACACGGAGGAGCAACGGCGACGCTGGTGGATTTGATAGGATCAGCAGTGATCTACACAGCCGGAGCTTCACATTCCGGAGTTTCAGTGGAGATCAATGTTTCATACCTTGATGCTGCTTTTCTCGATGTAACTTCCTTTCCTTCTTTCTTAAATTTATTAGATGTCTTTCTTTGCAAAATTGATTGACATATATATAAAAAAAAACACAGGAAGAGATAGAGATAGAATCAAAGGCATTGCGTGTTGGTAAAGCTGTAGCAGTAGTGAGTGTGGAGCTGAGGAAGAAGACGACTGGTAAGATTATTGCTCAAGGTCGTCATACCAAGTACTTTGCTCCTCGTTCCAACCTTTGATCGTTCAACCAACCTTTCTTCTTTTTTACATTCAATAAACAACATCAAGGTGTTTTTAGTCTTTGTCCCATTTGCTTCTTATTATTATTGATACTAATAAAACTACATTACTATATGTTTTTCTAATAATACAAACAACCTTACTTTTTCTCTATATGTGTTTACCTCGATGTTGAACTAAGCTTTTTTTTTAATATACAGATAGATCCTGTTTAAAAAATTTGGCTTATATATTTGTTACTGTGAATATGATGATCATTTCAAGGTGATGATGCATTTGTAAAGTATTGATGAGGTTTGTGGTGGTAACTTATTAGAATTGTTTATGTTTCACTATTTTTAGTTTCGCATTATGATTACTTTAAGTTTTGATACAAAGTTGGTACCATCCAATTATTTCAATCAAGTTGTTCATTCCTGCCTTTTCTTTTACTGTTTTCTCACATCCAACAGATATGTAGATCTTCTGTTACTACTTTTGTTAATGTATGTGAAGCAAAATTCAAATTAACATAGACACATGAATTCATTAATCAAATTTAATCAGTGTTCATGTATATTATCAAACTTTGTAGCTCTTATTTGAACCAAAATTCATGTATTTTTATCATCAAAATACTCCCTTTCTTTCTTCTTAAACTTTTATCAAATATATGAGCCACACGAGTATATGACCTTTGATTCAAAAGAAAAGGGGAATAGAATACTGAACAAAGGAAAATGACGCAGGTGATGTGATCAGTTTTGTCGAAAAAGAATATTAGTTGAGATATGTTGGTTTCATACTTTTGATCTTTTTTTGTTAGTTTATGTTATTACTGTATCTATTAGACGATGAATTACATTATGCATAGATAAACAATTAAATCACTAGTCATTTTGGCAATCATACTTTGAAAAACCACCCCATCCGCAATAAGTCAAGTCATCATTAAATTACCACATCATGCATGATATCAAATTTCATATAATATTAATATCTAGTAGTAGCTAGTAGTACTATATAATAAACATTAAATAAATCCCACTAGATGCATTCTTAAGAGAAATCTTCCAAGAAAAATTCAGACATATTAGATGAGAAAAGAAAAATCCAAACTAGAAATCAATGTTGTGTTGAGTTAGTGCTTACCCTCGCAGTCTCAATCTCCTTCCCAAAAAGACTTTTCAAACCAAAGAATGGTGAAACCCTTAGGAGGTAATGGTCTTCCTCTCTGCATCTCTCTCTTCGTTTACCAGTAAACAAACAACAAAAACGTATTTGAAATAATAAATACTATTGTTTTTTATTTCTTTTTCTCTCTCTCTCTCTCTCTTATTGAGTTTTGTTGATTTCTTTGCTATAGAAGGAACAAGAGATGTCTCTAATGTTGGTTGTAAATCAGTTGATCTCCTCCTAGCTTCTCTTGGTGGTCTTGCCGCCGCTGTAGCAGCTGCTTACGCCGGAGAATTACTCCTTCGACGCCGGAAACTTGATCAAGGTGCTTCCATGGGGTATAAAGATGTCAAAATCGCCCCTTTGATTGAGAGGAAAGACTCAGGTCGACGATCAAACCTAGAGAGATTCTCCCACTATGTTGGTAAGTATTCTTATATCCTTTCGATGCATCTCAAGAATGAACATGGCTAATACTTTTAATTAACAAAAAAAGGATTGCTAACAATTTCAAGTAAAGAAGATAGAAAAATAATCAAGATCGACCAAAGGATTAGAATAACATAAAAATAAATTAGAGTATTTCTTAGGCAGACGGAAAAAAAGAAGAGTTACTATTTCTTGGGTTAATATGCCAAAAAAAATAAAAATATGTATAGGTAAGCATTAATGTTTTGGTGATAAGAGATTTCAAAATGGGGTATGTACACGTACTCTTTATCCATAAAATCATAAATGCTAGAAGACCTTTCCACAACAACAAAAAATGAGCCCTTTGTAATTATTTTATCCAAACATAATTTTGGAACAATTTTGTGTAATCATATATATGTTAAAAATGCAGCAAGGCAGCTCGGATTTGAGGATCCAAATGAATACCCACAACTATGCAAATTAGCAAATGGATATTTGTTGAAAACAAAAGGGTATGATGAGAATGTGGATGAGTATTTGGAGAATGAAGCTGAGCGTGATTCTCTCTATGTTCATCTCCTTGAAGAATTTGATAGATGCATTCTCACTTATTTTTCTTTCAATTGGACCCAATCTTCCAACCTCATCTCTCAGGTACTTTGATTTCAATCAAATTCAGTATATTTTTATTTGGTAGTCTGATAGGTGAAGTAGGCTATTTACTACAACCATTAGCGATCTCCAATAATGTGTATGAATAATAAATATTATCCTATAACACAAAATGACAGGCTTTAAGCGATGAGTCGGATCAGAAAGTTCCAAAACTCAAGGATTTCGTGATGGCAGCAACAAGGTGATTGATTGTTCCATATCCATGACTTTATATATGCATACCTATAGTTACATACATATAAATTGCGTTACCCGTAATCGTCGTTGCGTAATGATTCCAACTAACTGTACCAAGCGTAACATATAATGTAGAACTGACTATTAATCTATAACTATTAACAAACATTGTAGAACTAATTAATGGCTTTGTTAATAATGTAGGAAACAGAGGTTTGAGAGAGTAACAAAAGATCTCAAGGTGAAAAGGGTAATTTCGACATTAGTAGAAGAGATGAGAGTCATTGGGAGCGGAAGCAGTGAGCCACACTGTACGGAAGTAATGTCTCCGGTGGCTCATAACAAACGAAGTCCCGTCCTTCTCCTTATGGGCGGAGGAATGGGCGCAGGAAAGAGCACCGTCCTCAAAGATATCTTCCTAGAGTATAACTCTTTTTTCTTGTATTTCTTTAACATATGGTGGTTATAAGCCTACTTAATCTTTCTTTAAATAACCAGAAATAATATTTTGTAGGTCGTTTTGGTCGGAGGCACAGGCCGACGCGGTGGTTATAGAGGCAGACGCGTTTAAGGAGACGGATGTAATTTATAGAGCTCTTAGCTCTAGAGGTCACCACGATGATATGCTTCAAACTGCTGAATTGGTACGTTGTTCTTAGTTCTAGCTAGCCATCCTCGATTGTGTATATATATTTGGCTTTAACATGCTACATTTCTGGTTATTTCCTTATATATATTTTAGGTTCATCAATCATCAACGGATGCTGCATCGTCCTTACTAGTAACAGCATTGAACGACGGACGTGATGTGATAATGGATGGAACATTGTCATGGGAGCCATTCGTCGAACAAATGATCGAAATGGCAAGAAACGTCCACAAACAAAAATATCGAATGGGCGAAGGCTACAAGGTGTCCGAAGAGGGGACGATAACCGAAAAATATTGGGAAGAAGAAGAAGAAGAAACGAAAGAAAATGGCAAACAACAAAATCTGAAACCTTACAGAATCGAGCTGGTCGGTGTGGTTTGTGACGCTTATCTTGCCGTAGCAAGAGGCATACGGTAAAGATTCATCAAGTTTTCACATTTTCGAAAATATTTTGTAGTCTTTGTTACTCGTTGTTAGCTGCTATTATCATGCTAATCGTAACCAAATTTTGTTTTTTTATAGGAGAGCTCTAATGGTGAAGAGAGCAGTGAGAGTGAAACCACAATTGAATTCACACAAGAGATTTGCTAATGCATTCCCAAAGTATTGTGAGCTTGTTGATAACGCTAGGCTTTATTGCACCAATGCTGTTGGTGGTCCTCCAAGGGTAAATTAGTCAAAAGTCAATATCAAATCTATTACGATGTCGTTTTTGGGAGAGATACTGATGTGTGTGTTTTAATTGGTTGGTGGAGCAGCTTATAGCGTGGAAAGACGGAAATAGTAAGCTTCTGGTGGATCCAGAGGATATTGATTGTCTAAAACGGGTCAGCAGTCTCAACCCGGATGCAGAATCCATTTACGAGCTTTATCCGGATCCAAGCCAATTAAGCAAACCCGGTTCTGTTTGGAATGATGTTGTGTTAGTTCCATCGAGGCCCAAGGTCCAGAAGGAACTTAGCGATGCAATCAGGAGAATCGAAAAGGCCCAACCAAAAAATTGATGATATTTGTGAACTAGACCTTTGAAATTATCTTCTTCCTGAATTTGTCATTTGTTTCCGTCAGCTTTTTGGTTAAATAAGTTAATAAAATGGTTTTTGTTGTGAGTTGACATAGCTAGTGGAATTGAGACCCATAGTCATTGGTCACGCACATCAACCAAGAACAAATTGCAGTCGATAAACTAATATTTTGATAACAGTTACGACTTGATCCTATCGTATATAACTTCGATTTAACAAACACAAGTCGTAATTTCTAAAAAACAATTAACTCAATTTGTTTGAAAATAAAAGTTTCCTTTTTCTTCGTAACAAGTGAAGTCAAATGTTTTTCACTCGTATCTCTTACAACGTTTTGATGAGATGATAAGAGAAGAGTGGGCCCACATATTTGCTTAACAATACACGTTTTAGGGTTACGTGTCACTAATGTTATTGGGTTCATTTAATCTGGGCTTAAAAGAGGCGTGTATCATGTTGTAATATTCCCATTTGGGCTTTCATATAATGAAGTTGGGCCGACAAAAAAAAAAAGGACTAGGGTTCCCAAGTATCCCACTATATATAATTTTAGTCGAAGAAAATTCTTTTATTTTTCTCTTGCAAAGACCTCTCAGCAGCCAACGACAGTTATCAAAGCTTAAGCCGTTTTAGGGTTTTATCCTTTTGCTGAGATCCAATCATGGTGAGTTCTTCAGTCTCAATATCTGACTGAATCTTCTTCTCTGATTTACATTTTCCGATTGCTGAACAATTAATGGTGAATGTTGTAGGCGGATGTTGAACCAGAGGTTGCTGCTGCTGGAGTTCCCAAGAAGAGGACGTTTAAGAAGTTTGCCTTCAAAGGAGTTGATCTCGATGCTCTTCTCGATATGTCTACTGATGATCTTGTCAAGCTCTTCTCTTCTCGTATTCGTAGAAGGTATATATCAAACCCTAGACTAGTCTCATTTTTAGATTCTGTGATTGATGTTTGACTTCATTTTGACTGTTTGTGAAATGTTCATAGGTTCTCTAGAGGTTTGACAAGGAAGCCAATGGCTCTGATTAAGAAGCTGAGGAAAGCGGTAATCATTTCTTATATAGTCTTGAATGTTTGGTTAGTTCTTAAGTTGCTCGTTTATCTTCACTTTGTTGAATACTTGGTGTTGCTTGGTTAGTTCTGAATATGGTTTTGTAACAATTTTAGTGCAAGTCTCTTCTGTTTGTGTTCTCTCTAAGTTTGTTTAAGATTGGTGTTGATTGTTTTAGTGATTTCTGGATTTGTTGTCTTGTTTCATACATTGATACATTTCTGATTCTCGAGTTCATGATTAAATTCCATGTTTTATTGAGATTCATAACCTTGTTGCTGTATTAGACTCTGTCTGGATTGCCTTTATGAATGTTTACACTGTGTTTGAGTATGAATGAATTGTTCCTACATCAGTTACTGAATCTCTTGTCTATCCTGAATGTACAATAGCCTTGTTTCTGATTGTTGCATTCTGTATATCTGAGTAAGTGTCTGATTTCGAACTTGCGTTTTGGTTGATTAAACAGAAAAGGGAGGCACCACAAGGTGAGAAGCCAGAACCAGTGAGAACCCACTTGAGGAACATGATCATCGTCCCTGAAATGATTGGAAGCATCATTGGAGTGTACAACGGAAAGACTTTCAACCAGGTTGAGATCAAGCCTGAGATGATTGGTCACTACCTGGCTGAGTTCTCTATCTCATACAAGCCGGTCAAGCACGGTAGGCCTGGTGTTGGTGCTACCCACTCTTCCAGATTCATTCCCCTTAAGTGAAAAGCTTCTATTGGGGAATGTGTTTACTTGCTCGTTATATGTGGATCTAAGTACGTGGATCTCTTATGTTTTTGAAGCTTTATAATGACATTACTTTAGAAGCTTTCTCAACTCTAGCTCTTGCGTTTTCATTATCATGTTACAAGAGGATCTTAAATCAAATCATTTTGGATTTTTGTTATGTTTATGTTGTTATAATTTATTTGGATTTGATTAATTGAAAATGAAGTGACACCTAGAACTTGCTCAAACATGGGTATTGTTGTTTTCCTTGTTATTAGGACTCTGCTTAACATTACACTTTTGTTAAGAGTAACAACATACATCTAAAATCTCATAACAGAGGATAGAAATCGTACCCACTGCAAAAACCAGATACTCAAATTAGTCCACTTCACGACAACAGATTAATGGGCCTTTAAGTATATGGACATGGGCCTTTGTCAGTTATAAGTCTCCCTTAACCAGTTGACTTGTGTTCCCTCTAACTTTAACAAAAGATTGTTCCTGAGAAATTCTAGGGTTTCTGAAATCGAGGAGAGATCCAATCGGCAATGGCGAATCAAGTGATCACCGGAATCAAAGAAACAGCTCAGTCAATTACTGGAGCGGCTCGTCCATGGGGCGATTTCCTCGATCTTTCCGCCTTCAGCTTCCCTTCCTCCATCGCCGATGCAACAACTCGCGTAACTCAGAACCTGACTCACTTCCGCATCAACTACAGTATCATTCTCTCTATCCTCCTAGGTCTAACCCTAATCACACGTCCAATCGCCATCCTCGCGTTTATAGCCGTTGGCTTAGCTTGGTTCTTCCTCTACTTCGCTCGCGAGGAGCCACTCACGATCTTCGGATTCACTATTGATGACGGCATCGTCGCTGTGCTTCTCATTGGTCTTTCGATTGGGTCGCTAGTTACCACCGGAGTTTGGCTCAGAGCTCTCACCACCGTTGGATTTGGTGTTCTGGTTTTGATCTTACACGCTGCGTTAAGAGGAACGGATGATCTTGTGAGTGACGATCTGGAATCACCTTATGGACCGATGCTCTCTACCTCTGGCGGTGGTAACGACGGTGCTCGTGGTGATTACAGTGGAATCTGATCAACACGATTTGATAATGAGTTTGGGGATTTAGGGTTTTGTTGTTTTGTAAATTGTCATTGTTTGTTTTGTGTCCCATTAAACATTGTTAATGACAAAATATGTTTTAAGACGAAAACCGGTTTAGAGGAAGAGGATTGATGTTACCCGTCTGTGAGATGATATGGTTTCGGTCTCCCAAAACTGTTCTCTTTTGGTTTTTATGAACCTTGTTAAAGGAGAAGAAAAGGTTTGAATCCATAAAGAGACAAGAACAGAGTACACAACTTTCTTCATTCAATCTGATGATTCATAGTAGCGCCGAGCAAACTCAATCAAGAGCTCAAGCTTTAAAGCCAGCATCCGAACACAAAGCCATTATTGTTTTGACAAAACACTTGTAGCCACAACCTCATTTATCGGACAAATATCTTCACTGGTAACTCATATTTCGCATTCCTTCATGTTTGGTGTTGAAAATTTCCATCACATGCATAATAAGAAAATTTCGTAAGAGGAATGCCACCACTAACCATTGAATCGTTTATAGAAAGAATCAAAACATCAACAGAGCTCCACCACAAACCCTAATTAGGAATAGACTCGGACACCAACAAAAAAAAAACAGAATCAGAAAGTTCAGGTTCGACCTACGACCCGGTTTGATATCCGGTTTACGTTATGGTTTACATATATTGTATACTTGACCCGGTTAGAAAATTCCTTACAACTTCTTCTGCTTCTTTATCTTGATAACAACTGTGCTTAGAAAAGCCACGGCCCATCATGTGTAATGAGGCCTATGGAATTTTAAATGGATTCCATTATTATGTGATAGAGAAACTATCACCCGTTTTTCTTGTTTGTTTATAGCTTTATTATTTTTAACAAAAGTTTTTCTAAAACTATAAAATATTTTTAACATATAGTTTTATATGTTGCTCCATCTATTTTTAAATAATGTATTATCTGCGATAATTTAAGTTTGGTGAAGAATCCTCTAGAGCGTCAACTTGTCAAATTAATTATTGACCCCATCAAACATCGAACATGCTTCTGCCTGATCCAAGAAATGAAGACAAATATTAAGATACTGAAATTTAAAACATTTCAACGTAACTAATTGTACAATGTTTGTGTTTACACATACATTAGTACACATATTTTCTATATATATGCATGCATGTACGTTGGAACGATACTTTCCTAAAACTTCGATTTGTTCGTTTTGGGATTCAACATCTTCTCCATGTGCTTCCCCATTTATCAATATTTACATTCTCAGTTTTCTTTATTTTATCTATATATTTTATTCTTAAACTTTTTTTTAACGTTAAACATCAAATTAAATAAGGACTGCTTAGAATAGCTCCATTATAACCAGTAAACACCATTAATCCAAAAGGGCCCTATATGTTATTATACTATATCTATTATGTCATCGATATATATATATATATATATCTATATTTTATTGCATATATATGTCTTTTACCTTCAAGTTTTACACATGTGCAATCTCTTGACAATAATAAATTACTTGTAGCTCATTTCTGAAAGTGATAAAGGATACAACGTAATTCCATATTTCTAGTGGTTTTTCATTTTTCATTATAGAGAGGATATTTGTGTATAATTATGATAACCTTGTTAATAAATTTAGTTGGTATAAAAGTTAATATTCCTAATTAATTTAATGGGAAATTAAATGATAAACAAAGGTAATGAAATGAAGAGACCCATGAATATGCACATGGCATTGCTCCCTCTCTTCCCTATGGGTCCTATTTCTCTATTTTATTTCCTCCAACCAAAGCCAATTATCACTTTAAGTACCAACAAATCAATATACCAACAAAGTGAATTTTCCCCATTTTTGTAATTATATTCATCTGATATAACATATGTATATTGTAATATTGTAATTCTAATTATACCGACTTCGAAATTATACTTGGGGAAAGTTTACTTTAGGGTCAAATACTCGATCGCTATGATCTTTAGTTTCACTTTCAAGACGAACCAAAAGAATACTGTTCTGCCTTTAGAAAATAACTGACTATTAAGAGACTGAAATTAAAGAGAAGTAATGTGAGATTAAATTTTCCATAGTGGAATAAAAATCACATATTCCTTATACGAATATACACATCTTTGGCAAAATAAATAAATAAAGACAAACATATACATAGGAATAGGATGTTCAAATTATTACACATTTTCCATTACAAATGTCTCAAATATTTAACTTAAGTTCATTACACATAATAGCATACAAACTATATCTACATACCAAATCCAGATCAAAACACAGACAATCAAAAGAAACTGAACAATGTATTTCATCGTAAGAAAAAAAAGAGCAATTAACACCAATCAATGTGTTAATCAAATATATAATCGATACCACTTATCCTTTTAATTTGACTTCAAGCTCTGCTCTTGCACTTCTCCATCGCCCTCGGAGCTGAAATATTTTTACAATTAATAAGCAAAGACATTTGACCACGGTATTTATTCTGTTAAAAGAGTATATTTTTTATTCCCTCTGTTATTTAATCTCTTTCTTTTTTTGCATTTGACAAAAGAGAATCAAATATCATGTATTATATCAATGATTTAAAAGATCAAAGCGATAAGTTTTCTTTCGACAAATTTGTTCTTTACGGTAGAAATATAATTGTGCGAAAAATAATGAACGGTTTAAGCGTTTGATGATTAGACATCATCTTAAACGATAGCATATTAAATTATTTAGGCGACCAAGTTATGCGGTTGAGGTGTACATTATAGTAAACTTTTAAGCTCTTTTGTAAGTTTTTTTTTTCTTTTTGGGGCAAATCTCTTTTGTAAGCTATTTTAACTATATTGTATACATATACACGTAAATTTTAATTTAAATGGGTAACAAACTGAAATCAAAATTTAATCAATGTGAATATAATATGCATTGGTAGAAAATACATACCGAGACCAATGGCATCCGATCCTTTCATGAGACGTAAACGCTTGCATGTATCGACGAACATTCTAATAAATAAAAAGATTAAAACAAATGGTTATTTATTAGAAACAAATAAATGACATAAACAAAAATAAAGCTCGAATTTTAACCGAAACAATAAAGCTCTAATTAAATGGTAATTAATAAGGGAGAAGAAGAAGACGTACGGCCAAGGAACGTCGCCGACGAGCATCCAATCACCGTCTTTGTCTTCATAAGAGGGAACATAGTCCCAGCTATTCACCAAATCCATCAATTTCCTCTCATTCATGAAGTCTATCATTCCTTCTTCTCCTCCATGTTTGCCTAAAATAATCTTAGGTATAAGAACTTGATATCCTGAATTTAAACTTGGTGGTTTTCTTTTATGGTGCAACAAATGAAATATACATTTTTCGCAATTGGATTTTATCACATAGTTTTCTTTTCACAGTTTCTAAACTACTACTAACGGGTTACTCAATTATGAAATATTTGTATACTCGATAACGGTAATTCATTTGGGACTGATCTATCATCATGATGATTAATTTTTCTTTCTATAGTAACAATTAATTAGTAACTAAATGTGCATGGAAGGATCTACATATATATATAAGGAATATACTTATAAAACGTACCCATGGTAAAAGAGCTGAACATGTTGGACAAAGCATTAGAAAGCTCATCGTAGCTTTTATACATCCTCAAATCGATTTTCCTCAAGTACGGTGCTCCGTCCATTGATACCTTCACGAACGCCGCCGCCTCCGGGCCACCGCTTGATTTTTGGCAGGAAACCATCACGTTCTTCCGGTATGATCTCACCGGTGGCCATCCCACAACTTGTGCCCTATATTTTTTTTAAAACGGAAAAACGGTTATGTTATACAAGATATAGACTGTAGTTAGCTTTGACGTGATGTCACATAAATTTTACTTGCATGAGACTATGGGTTAAACATAATTAAATATATTAAGACATTGGACGATTTAAGAAGAGAAAAAAACCGTAGACATATGATAAAATGGTTTTGGCGAAGAAAAATATATATCTTTAATGAAATTTCTGTTTTTTTTTGCAGTCACCTTTACAAAAATGTTAATATTAAGAGCAGTAGAGAAGAGTGGAAAATAAATCATAAAGGACAAAATAGTAAAATTACTTGGCCGGAGGTTTGGCTGGATCTTTAGGACAAGCACTCTTCTCCTTGGAATCAAAAGTCACGACGTCATGAGTCGTAGATCCTTCCTTGTTTGCAGGCTCATTATTCAGATTTAGCTTCAGATCAACCGTCTCTGAGAACCCTCTCTTGTTTCCGGTTACCGGAGCCACTGTATCTCCACCGGGAAGACCAAGACACAGCTCAGTCTCCCTCAGATTCAGCTCGACACTGCCCATCATTATTAACCTTTCTTCTTCTTTGGTGTTCTTCTTCTTGGGAAGGTGATGAGGAAGATGGAAAAATGGTTTTATAAAAACACTCAAATAATACAAAGTGAGATGAGTCTGTATTATATCTCTGTCTAGGAGGTAGCTGCATGTGTATGTCGTATTTAAGAGATCTTTGATTAAACGGGTTTTAGACACGTGGATGAATCTAAGCCCTTTGATTAAGTCATCATCCTCGAGTTTTAGTCTTTTAGACTAATCAGTAATCACTGTTATTACTCTATTACTGTTATTGAATCTTTCTTATGATTTATCTTGTAGATTATGTATATATTATTGCATTTGACTATACAAAATGGATATATATTTTAATCCGTCTTTAATCGTTTTTCTCCCGTTAAAAGAGATATATAACATTTTGAGATTACAAGCGAAAGCACAAGTGAAGGAAAGATTTTAAAATTACAAGTGAATTATGAAACACATTCGAAGCAACCAAGTGAATTAAGTGGTGATGAACCGATTAATTGATATGGGGTATCTAACTAAATATATGTATATACCATATGGTCTTAAAAACTATATCAACGTATAGTTTATAAATATATATTCTTTTGAGTGGCGAGGTCGCAGACATCTCATATGAGAGTGTTACAATAGAGATGTACATTATTATTAATATAACTATATTATGCTTTTTGACTTCTAAATATAATTATTAACTAATGAATATATATTCATGATTTTGATTATTTTTCCCCGTAAGATTCTTCGCCGGAACCTTCCAATTATGCATATCACATCCACATGATTCAATTATTCATCCCACAATAAAAGCGCAGCCCTCTTGTATATAATTATTCTCATGCCAATACAAAATAAAGCATACGGTACATCTTCAATATTTATTGATTAAAAACTCACCTATAAACACGTACAGCGAAATGTGTATCTAGACACATAAAAACGCATCATTACTCTTTAATGTTTATACTTTGTAGTTAACAAACTATAAATTGCAATATTATAAACACCACTTTGTAGTTAACAATAAAATTGGTGATTAATTTTCTTTACAGATATTTACAGATTAAATTGACTACTAAAATATAATGTCTGTTTTTGATTATTGAAAATTATTTTTCTTCTTTTATATTGCTTGTGTTATTCTTGTAGTATGAAAGTTTTCAACAATAGGGTAGTTTTTTTTTTTTTTTTT
>Ga0041059_1002512_pt1 | contig 13562 bp, 6 predicted proteins | sample AraColnosormetaG_FD_56232 | JGI IMG/M metagenome (GOLD analysis project Ga0041059, IMG submission 56232) | Arabidopsis roots microbial communities from North Carolina, USA - Col MF nosort | ecosystem: Host-associated > Plants > Roots > Unclassified | place: USA: North Carolina | collected 2013-09-02
AGAAAAATACAGTTTATATATAGACATAACAATATAACAGTATAATAATTATTAACATTATCTTGATAAACATTATTCTAGGCTTCTGCTGTTGGAATGTCTATCGGATCCTTGCTTATTGGGGTTAGCTTCACGTTACAGGTTACTCTTGTTTCCTAATATTGGACTAATATAAGATAACTATTAGCACTTATAATATTACAATTAAATCTATATGATTTTTTTTTGTGTGTGGGGATGAACAGGAAATGAATCTGTTTCCTGAATTTATTCCAGTTTTCGTCTTCATAAATATTCTGGTAAAAAGCATTCATTTTTTCAAATTATATTTTTCGTTATTAAATTGTAATAACAAAACTGAACGTAATTCGACTATTCTGGCTAGGTCTACTTTGGATTTTTTGCAATCGGTATAGGAGGGCTACCTTGGATCATTATGTCTGAGGTTAATAACTTATATTCAAAGAAAAGAAAATCCAATAACCAAATATTTATCAAAGAAAAGAAAGGTTTATTTTGTGTCTTTTTGTTGTTTCAGATATTTCCGATAAATATAAAAGTTTCAGCAGGGTCAATCGTTGCATTAACATCGTGGACCACTGGGTGGTTCGTTAGTTATGGTTTCAACTTTATGTTTGAATGGAGCGCACAAGGTCTTTATTTTCTCTTTTATTTTCCAGTTAATATGAACATAAGGCTTAAAAAGATATTAAAACTCACCTTAATCCAGAAAAAAATCTACTAATCCAATTATACGTATTGTTTATTGTTTTTGTTAATTAAATAGGAACCTTTTACATATTTGCGATGGTGGGGGGATTGTCATTGCTTTTTATATGGATGCTCGTGCCGGAAACCAAAGGACAGTCGCTTGAAGAATTGCAAGCATCCCTTACGGGGACAACCTAAATACACATTTACATCTATTGGCAGTGTCTTTGCAAACATTATTTACATAATAAAGTACACAACCTGCTCTTCATAGTGATTGATGTGTAAACCTTTTCCTTGCGAACATTGTCGTATATATCCTAGCTATATTTTTTCCATAATGAATGTTACATAAATTTAAATAAAACAAAACACGACATACGCTTTGTCATAGTTTGGAAAGTATATAAATAGATATATAAAAACAAAGACAGTGGAAACATTATATACATATAAATAAAATATGAATTGCATTAAATGAAATAATTAGTTGGATTTAATTAACCCTTCACGAAAAGTGGCAAAAGCTATATCATGACTGATCAGTCACTGAACCTGGACGCAAAATGAAAGGTAGAAACGTGCATGCTAGAACGTCACCTAAATATCACATCAGTCATTGTATTATTTTCTGTGTCACACTGGATGACCTTTTTTCCAGTTTACACCAGTCAATACATTTAAAAAAAAATACAGTACTGAATTATTCTAAACAATGAAAAAAAAGAGAGAAAAAGTAGATGAATTGTGATACAGTCTGACTCTGAATAATGGATGTACTGCGCGACGACGCATCTAAGATACGGCGACATGATTTCGTTCTCTGAATTACGTCGGCAGAAAGAAAGGGGATTTTTTTCAAACCGGCCCTAGCCCGAGTATACTATTTGGGCCTTAGCCCGAAGTTTTGAACACAAAAGGCAAAACTACTAAGATTAGGATCTGGGGACCAAGAAACGTGCATTGTAGAACTTCACCTTATATATCACATCAGTCATTTGTATTATTTTTCGTTTTTTAGGTTAGAAGATTTTGGTTGGCATGTCTCTACTTTTTATGATCTAAATCAAGCAGGTCATGTAAATTTATAATTAGTTTATGTTCAAATATAACATCAGTCATTGTATTGTTCTTCGTTGTTAGGTTAGATAATTTTGGTTGGGTTAGCTCTACTTTTTAATATGATCTAAATCCAACAGGTTTGGTTTGATAATAATAAAAAAGATTATAGCACAACTGTCGGCATGATGAACACCTGATCTTTCCCCTTTTTTTTGTTGTAATTTTTGTTGTAAACAACATGATCTTACATTAAAAAAAACTATCAATGAATTTAGACCATAATCGAATCACATTCAGCGTTTGTATATATGACATCCGATTAATTATGATTTTATTTCTTATAAATATTTCATATTTGAGATCAATGTAACTCAAAGAATTAATTAGCACGTCGTTGGATTTCTTCTAAAGTCAATCCTCGAGTCTCAGGCACTAAACACCATGCGAATACAACCGTTGCTCCACTTATCGTAGCAAATATGATAAAAGTTCCTGCAATTCGAGTTTGCAAAAATAAGATATAGGCATCGTTATTGGAATCTTGAAATTCATAAATCATATATCATTGTAAGATCCAAAACTAAAGAACTCGAGACTGGGTTTCCAAGAAATGTTCAAACTGACAACAGAAAAATTATCTAATTTTTGTCTCTGTTGTTAAGTTATATAGTTATGTGAATATGTATAAATAATGAATCTCTAAATTTGGTTGATAAGGTTTAGAGAAGAAAACGAAATTAGGTACAGTTTAATGCGATCTGGACTAGTTTTGACGTACCGGTTGGGCTCCAAAGAAGCATAAAATTGAAACAGTAGCTGACGATCCAACCAGTAAACCAATTTGTTATGCTTACTAAACTCCCAGCTACTACTTTCATGTCCATCGGAAATATCTAAACAAAAAATATTAAAGGAAATTAAATGAACAATTTTGAATGCCATTAGAAAAAGGAAACTAAATAAAAAGTTTGTTCAAGCATATAAAAGTAAACATATATACCTCAGACATTATGATCCATGGTAGGGCTCCTAATCCAGCTGCGAACATCATTACGAATGTCTGTTTGGATTATAGATAAACTCTATTTAATCAAATTTTGAAATTTCTATAGAATCTAGCTATTACTAAAAAATAACATTTACAAAGAACAAAAAAGTATGATTTTTTATTTTGAAGATAATATAAATTACTGAATTGGTTCTTACTTACCATTATTCCTATAAATGCCAAAGTGGGAGTAACATTTACATTAACCCCAGGGACACCTTTCAATCCAAACGCTAATGCAAGAGAGATACAACCTAAACATAAACCAAATGCCGATGCCTGCAAATTTGTACATTCAAATTTGTATGCTTTCTATAAACGTAATTAACCAATTAACACAATAAAACACTATAGCAATAAATAAAAGTTACATAACCATAAGAAGCGGTCTTCTTCCCCATCGTTCCACAAGTATCAGACCCAATATAGCTTTTGGTACCTATCATGATCAATCCCATTTCATAATCGAGTCGAAGAAATTTAGAAGTCAAAAGTGTAAATGATCAATCCCATTTCATAATCGAATCAACGATCACATTATGAATATTTTTACATATACGTACCACGACAATAGACAACACCGTCATCCCAATCCGAGAAGGAAATCCTTAAGAGTTTGAAAATATATTGAAAAAGAAAACATTTATATATTTACGTAAATAATCATTAAAAGAATAAAACAATGATAACCATTGAATCCACATTGATGAAACCTTACCGGCAAGATCAAATACGCTACCAGTGTAATAACCTAATCCTGCACTCCCACTTAACTGTTGCAGAAGCATCAAACCTATACCAATCTTGATTCAATTAACCAAAAACAAAAATCAGTTCAGTCAACTAAATTACTTTTAATAATTTTAAAAAATTCTGCTGATGAATGAAATCCCCTATTTCATACTGTAAGTTGATGAGTATATTTCTTTTTGAAAAGACTACGCATGCTGATATTCGCAGAAGCCTCAACAGAAATCTGCAAAAAAAATGAATGAAGATGAGATTTTTTTATATATATTATTATTGTTAAAGATCAGCAAGATTTTGTTCAAGAAGAAAATATTAAATTTAAAATTCTGTGTGTGAAATAATGGAAGAAATAGTAATAAAATAAATTTTGATCAAAATTAAATGAAATGTTAATATTTGTTTTTTTTATCATGATTTATATGTATGTGTACCAAGATTTCTTGAGTTTCCTTCACAATATCCGCTTCATCTCCTCTTAGTTTCTGAAGAACAACCTCACATTCTTCGTCACGACCTTCTTTTGCCTACAATAATGAATCACGTTACATCTATATGCATATATTTTTACTTACAAAATAGACAATTTACTTATAAATTGTATATATGAGATGATTCATATAACTAACCAACCATCTTGGAGATTCGGGGACGAAAAACAACCCAACAAGTTGTATCAAGCATGGAAGTATGCCTGAAGACGTTAAAGTATATTTGATGATATATTTATCCAAGTAATATTTAAATTTCTTTATGAATACTAAATATGAAAACTGTAGAAAACAAAATTATAGTAGATGAGAAGAATCACCTATTAAGGCTATTATTCTCCATGACATGAAATTTCCAAGGTAATACGCCGTTGCGACTCCACAATTTTGCAATAACTGAAAATAACTAGACCTTCATCAATAAATATATATCAACCCAAAAATAGCAATATATAAATATAAAATTACATTACCTGATTACTAAATGTAAAAGTGCCTCGCACAGTTTTAGGAGTTATTTCTGCGATATATACAGGAACCTACAAAAAAAATAATATAAACTAGCGTTGTTAAAAAAAAAAAAGAAATAGAATTTTTCTATCCAGAAACCATTTTTCTTTTAAAGAAATTACCACGTAACTAAGGAGACCAACTCCAATTCCTACAAAGAATCGTCCCAAGTCCAGCCAAATAATGTTCTACGCAAAGATAACTTAATCGAGATTAGAGAGGAAGCTTATATAGTAGGGATACTATAAATGGGTAGTGAAGAAACCTTGGCTAGTGCAATTGCAAGCCATCCACTTATGCAGAATACCTCAGTGATCCACAAAGTCTAAGAAATTTATTAGAGCGAAAACATTATTAAAAGTGATTAGTGGTTTAAGGATTTGCCAATGTATATAGGATTTACAATAAGAAATATCTGACCATTTTACAACCAAATGAATCTGCAATTGTGGCGCTAAATAGTGCTCCAATCATTCCTCCAAATGTCAATAGTGAACCAAATACAGAAAACTGCGAAAAATATCCATAAAAACCAAATTCCAGTTTTCATAAGACTTATCAGAAATAGTTTTTTATTTGTTAAAACCGATCTAAAATAGTAATGAGACATACTTGTGTGATAGAAAGATCAAGATCTTCCATAATGGAGGCCATTGTACCAGCAGTATGTCCTAACTGATTATCATCAAAATAATTGAGATACATGCCTGAATATCTAAATAACTTGAACACTGGAATATTTCTACTCAAAACCCAGTTCTAAATTTCGAATCTCGTATCATATGTGTGTGTATCTAGAGAGAGAGAGAGAGAGAGGTGGAAACGTACGGCAACGCCAAAGGAGAAGGAAGCAGAGACAATGATGAAAGTGGTGAAGACAAGAAATGGAGTTGTATTTGCACTCTCTTCCTTCCTTATCAATAATAATCCTTTCTCAATGCTACTATTCTCTCCCTCCATTTTCTTCACTCAAATATAAGCCTCAAATACTATAGAATTGAACCGAGCTAAAGAACAAGAAGAAGAGAGATAGATATACTCTGAGAACTAGCTATGCTTTCCCTTTATATATAGATTCATATAGACGGGTTGACCTCGTTGCTAATTACTGTATACTCATTGTATATTAAACACAAGGATAGTTACAGAACCATCTATTTATTTAGGGATTGTTGTCAAAATGAGAATATTTTCTCAAAAGTCTTTGATTTTAGGCACATTGGGGAGGTCCTTTGAAAAAAGGAACTTTTATTTCTGGAATAGGACGATTTTACCCTTTCAATCTCAGCTTCTCTTCCTCTTTTCCTTCATCTTCGCAAGCTTCTCCTCTATCACTCTAACGTTTCTTCCGAAAAAACAAAATCTATTATCCCAAAAATCATTTATAATTAAAAACCCTGGTTGATTCAAGATTACTAAACCCTAAGATGATACTATTTAGGAAACCCATGCAATTTCTCTAACGTTCTCTTCCTCTACTATCTCTGAATGCTATCATGAACTCCATTGATGAAAATTAAAGCGTAAGGAACTAATAATTGGTGAACCCAAGAGAGAAAAATTAAAAGAATTGTAAATCTTTCTCGTTTCGAAGTTTGATATGGCTTAATTTTGTTGAAGTTTCATGATTAATTGTATTTTCAACACCCACAATTACCAGAATCATGACAGATCTGCATCTCCGATGACGTAATTGTTTGGTTTTACGAACCGTTTCGTGTTTGCGTTTTCGAAGTTGATCGGCAACCGTTTCGTCATCTTCATCAGAGATTTGCATCTCCCTTATCAAAACAGAGAACGGGAAAAGCTTGAAGACAAAGTTTGACGAGGGTAGAAGCGTCTTTTAGCATTATAGAAGTGCTGGTTTTCACAATCACTTATGCATTGTTCCTAATCTTATAATTGTTTAACTTTTCCGTCCCTTTTCCATAATTAACTCATTTATTTATCTAACGCAGTTATGGTAGATTGGATTCGTGCTCATCATTGTTGTTACTATTTCTATTACGTACTTTACCCCATTTCTATAATTAATAAAAAAATCACAATTTAAAAACTTACCAACCAACAAATGTGTGAAAAATAGAAAGAAACTGAAGGACTAAAGCAATATAAGTTATGTTATTTTCAAAATTAATAACACCTTTGAATATATTGCGAGTACAATTAGTCAACTATAAACCAAGAGCGTCTTCTTCAGTTTTATTAACAACGTTTGCCATTTTTTATTGTATGTTTATAAATTTTTTATTTTTTTTTGTATGTTTATAATTAACATGTATTATGTATATCATTTTTCCAACCCTAGCTAGCCCTTTTTAAATACATATCTGAAGTAATAATAATTATCCAAGATACTCTTTAAATTTTGCTCATGTATATGTACAGTAGTATTCCACCTTTTTAACGTATTTGTCAAAAGATGAAAACGTTATAGTGCTAAAATTAACAGAAAGTGTAAATGCCAGACTGAATTAATTGGAAATGATAAATGATTATTAATTTATCCATTTCACTAGCATGACTACAGTTTGCTTGCATTGTTAATTAGACTTAGACCAGACATATATAAATAAGCATGATTATTTGGAAATTATCATATCCGGAATTAAATTTTTTAAGTTACGCAACTTCATCGACGGTCGACGCACGTCTTCCCATTAATTAGTGGTTCGACTTAATTAGTATATCAACTCCTTTCGTGGTGTTCCAACTTCCAAGGTCACATGAGGACGTATATAGATAGCCTCTCCCAAGTCCACAAATCCTAATCCATAAAGGCATTTCCATTTTAATCACAATTTTGTCTTTTGCATCCCAATTTTCCATAGGGTCTGTGTGTAAAGAATAATCTGCCCTTTTCCATAGGGTCTCTCACTGGGTGTGATGCTTTTTTTCTTTGTTTATAGTTAAACATGATTAATTAACCAATAACGACAACTCAATATTCGAATTTTGTCAGGGTAATGCGGATTACATGTTTTAGATAGATTAAATTGCAGTGGGTCCTATTTTGTTAATTATATATATATGGAAATATTACAATAATTATTTAACGTTATGAACACGAAACATTATACATATACATTTATCTTGACAAGTGGATATGGATCACGTTTGTCCTAATACAAAATATATGATGGCCCTAATCAGGCCTACGTGATGTTACGAAAAAAAAATAAGTCAGAAAACTTCCAATAAAAATTAAATATATGGCCATATATCTCGCAGTTTGATTATGTCAATAACTCAAATTCTTTAAAGTCTTTCACGCAGAATTTTGCCAGATTACATGGTTTATAGAGATCCAAATTGATCCAAATTTGTAGACGAGTAGATATGGATCACGCTTGTATACAAGAAAAAAATGAAGGCCCTTGTCTACCTACTTACTGTTAGAGTATTAAGTAGAGTAGACTACGAGGAAATCAAGTAAGAAAAATATATTTTATAAATTCCACTAAACATAAAATATACGGCCATGTATTGCTCGCGGTTTGATAATGTCAATAACTCAGATAATGTCTTCACGCGGTTTCCTATTTTAAATTTATTTATGTCGATATTATATATTGACAGTGTAACGTTTTTTTATATACTTATATGATGTGTAACATGGTTGTTTTTTTTTGGAGTCAAATAACTGATATTATTTCATAATTTAGGATTCAATATAACGAGATAACATTTCGTTCGCCAAAGCATCAGGTTAACAACTAAAGTTGCGACTGATAAAAGAAAAAATAGACAAACATCAAAAAAGGAGGATACAAATAGGATATCATGAAGAATCCCATCGGATTCCTTAACATGAAAACTTATTAATTCAAACTATTTGTCCAGTTAACATAAAATAGCACGATGCATTGCTATTTTAAAATGTTTAGACTAGCTGCTTATCGGGTCAACGAGTGTTTTGAGGATATGAATCATTTTTTTTTTTTGCCTAATCTCTTACTGGTGGTATTAAGAAATTTTAAATCAATGATCACAAAACTTTTGTAAAGCTTGCATAATATTTTAAATGAACTCTTTCTTTACCAAAAAAAAAAACTCTTTCTTTACATTTTTTTAACTTCTTAAATTTTTATACAAAATCTAAAAAACTAAAACAAAAAATTTGATTTATTGTTCTGACCGAGACCACTTTTTTTTTGGGACAAAACCGAGACCACTTTGTATTTTAATTATCTAACATTTTACTGAGAAACATTATCCTTGTTTGTATTTGGCCATTTTTGACGTATTTTGTTAATTTTTGCCATTATACAGTAAAAATCTCTATAAATTACTGTCAATGAAATGCATTAAGCCATTGCGCTAGTCTTTTCCACAAGAAATTGAAATATTGGAATTTGCAAAATTTTATTAATTTATAGAGAAAATTTCTTAATTTAATAACTTTTAAAATATTTCTATAAAACCATAATTCAAATTTTATTAATTTATTATTTTGTGTCATTTTTTACACTGGTACCAAATACTTTTTGGAATGTATGTTATGTTAGACTATTAAAAGTGTTTTACAAAATTATATTTGCTTTATTTTGGGCCTTGGCAATTTTTATTGTCCTATTTTAACGTAAAACACTTGAACATTTAGTGTTTCGACTAGCATTTCGACATATTTTTTCCTAGCTTTGTTTTTGCCGTTTAGAGTGTTTGTTGTTACTTGTGTGACTAGGGATGGTTATAGGGGCCGTGTTTCCTCCCTAAGTTACGCATTGGGCGCTTTGCCTACGCTCACTCACTTCACATATATGCAGCCTATACATACATCTATACTCTCACCCTACACTAACACACCTCTATAGTTCTACACATTCACACCCTATTCATACATCTATACATTCACACCCTAATCATACATATATACATTCACACCCTAGTCATATACATTCACATCCTAATCATACATCTATACATAACCCATTTATCATTCATATCTACATACATCCATGTATCTATATCAGGAAAGAAAAAGGAAAATACAAATATGGCTACATACAGAGTCTGGTCCACTTCAAAGGCTTTTAGAAGATGGAAGCCCGTGGATACAGCCCCAAGGCTTTGTTTTCCCTTCTTCAATCCTCTGCAAAATTAATCAATCTTCATTAACATCATTATTTTCCGTTTGTTAATACACGCATATATATATTACACAAAAATCAAAAATAGCATATTTTTTTTAGCAATTTAGTCAAAACCGATTATTTCTTCATTCTACTCGCAGACAGAATATATCTAGCTCATTACAAAAAAAATTATATATAGCTACAAAAGTTCAGTTTAATTCAGACACACAAATAGCTGCCTAAAAATCAGTTAATGTCATAGTTCATAGTTGAAGTCAAGACAGCAATGTATAAACTAAGTATAAAACAGAGCATTTAAGTTCTTAGTTCAACTCCATTAAAGATGCAGCTTAAAAGATGAAGAACGTGTATATTTATTAACAACTAACAAGAACCGTTTAAATAGCAAAACGATATACAAGAATCAAGACCAGAGTATTTTACCTTGTAAGAGGATTTTTTATGTTTTGTTTCTCTCGGCTAATGAGCAATGTAGATAAAATTTGAGTGAGAGAACTCCTCCAGTGGAAAAACAGAACTAAAAAAAGATTGTACTCGACATTTGTAAGAAATAAACCAAGTAAAGAGGATTCAGATTTCAGAGTCAAGAAAGGAGTATTTATAGAGAGTCATTATTTAAATTTCTTTCCAATCAAATATTATAGATTCAAACGGTAAGAAAATGTTACCGTTTCACAACGTTCATATTTTTCCACTGTATCAAGTCAAATCAAACTAAACGTTAGAAGAATATCGGAAATCGTAAACGCACTTAAGAGTTAAGACTCTTTTATTCATTTACCGAGTAAAATTCTCTTGAAAGCTGAAGGCCCAAAAGTAAGGCCCATTATGTATGATATAATTGAGAAGAAGAAAAATCGATGGCGGGATAGTAGTGAACAATATCCTCCTCACTAATTTGAAGGGTATGACTGTGTGTTTGATTGATTCGAGAAAAGCCTCTTTACGAGAGAACATGCCCACTTCTTGACTAAAGAACATTTTCATGCCATAATTCTTTCGATTTACGAAATCTGAAAATCCAAAATTAAATTCATAAAATACATATAAAGCCTTTCGGTTATATTGATAATGGTATGCGTTTGCATGTAGATAGTTATACCTTAATAAAAAAAATAAAAAATTAACATGTATTATATATTTACAGAGTTACATCATCATTGCTTGAATCTCTTCCAAGGTTCTGCCTTTAGTTTCAGGAACAAGTTTTGCTATGAAGATAATAGCCAATACACATACCCCACCATACACATAAAATGTACCTAAAAACAAAGAAATGCGATCAATACTGATTGTTCACCTAGTAGTTATGTATATAAAATAACAAAAAAAAATGTAATATACCATGAGGGCTCCAAATCATGAGAAAGTTGAAAGTGAATGAGACAAGCCATGAACTTAGCCAATTTACTACAGTGACAAGTCCTCCGGCAGTTCCTTTCAAATTTATTGGAAATATCTGGAAGTATAAAAAAAGAGTAAATTAATGTAATGACAAGATTAAGAAAAAATAATGAAATATGAACATTATATATTGTTTTGAAATTACCTCAGACATTATAACCCATGGGATTGCACCCATTCCAATAGAGAACGAACCGATGTAGACCTGGAAATTGGGTTTTGGGTCAACCGAGGAAAAAACCAAGACCAAACCATATATATTGAAACCAAAATTAGGTTTATAGATGTTTACCAAGACACCACTAACTGCCAGAGCCGGAATGATGTCAAGTGCTAAACCATGAGCCTGTCAAAACCAAAATCAAACCGGTTAACCTAAACGTCCTATATTTTTCCTGACATTATACGCTTTAATTTTTTAATTTTATTTTTCATATGATTGACCTTCAAAAGAAATGAATTTCCGATGAGCAAACATCCAATCAGCATCCCAACAGCTGAAGCCTGCAATGTACCGCATGGTCAGACCGAATACTCTAAACCGGTATTCTAGGATTTATTGGAAACTGAAACAAGAACCATACCATAAGAAGTGGCCTTCTTCCAAGCCGATCAATTAGCAATGTTGCGCCTAGTGCTGTGAGAACGACTTGTTCGATCGAGTATAGAATGCTTCCAAGAGTTGGGGATGCTCCTGGTACTCCAAAAATGGAACAAAAACCGATGAATGGTCTAGAAATGGAGTATGTTAGATTATAACATTTGCTAGATCATTTTCGAATTATAACCTGCTGATACGAATATTTGTTGTGCGTAGAAGATAACGCCATTAATTCCAACGAATTGTTGGAAAAACATCAAACCAACTCCAACCTGAATAGATAGAAAAATAAGATTTAACCAAATCAAACCGGGAAATAGTTATAATCGGTTGAATGGAATTAGAGATTCTTACTATCACAAATCGAATATTCTTTTTGTCAATAAGGTCCATCAATGTGGCTTTCGGGAGGTGAGCAAGACTCGCTAAGTACTCCTATAAACCGGAATTCAAAACACGAAAAATGTCATGTCACGTAACAAAACCGATTTTCTGGTTTTAGATTGTACCTGAATTTCCCCGGCTTCTCTTGTGATATTGGCCTGAGGACCCCTCAGTTTTTGCAACGCAATTTCAAAATCACTGTGGCGGCCAACCATTTCCTTGAAACGCAAAATGCATATGAGTTGGGTCGGTTAGTTTTTTTTTTGGTTTTAATGTTAAGAGGTTAATTTCAACCATATGTTGAGTTACGATCGTTGATCTTACCAGCCATCTGGGTGATTCAGGGATGAACCAAGTCCCAAAGAATAGAACCACGCACGGTGCAACTCCTGAAATTGGTTAATTAAACCTCGTTTTGTTATACCCAAATTAAATTTTATACCATCTAATTTTGTATAATTACTAAACCAACAACAAATATTTCCGGTTCAGCTACCGCACAAACAAGTTTACCGGTTAGTGCAAGAGTTCTCCAATTTACGACGGCGCCTATGAGGAACATAGAAGCTAATCCGATTACGATAAAGAGCTGCAATATTAACAATTTCAATTTATTTCAGAAATAAAACAATAATTTTTTGTTGTCTTTTAAAAGATTTAAATAACTCTAAATACTGTTTTGATTTTTGTTTTTTTGACCACAAAATACTCCTAATTTGTGATACAATGTCAAATATCTCGAAAACACCAACACATATGCTAGCTCTGATTCTATTGTAATCAGTACATTTTCTAATGCAGTAGTAAATAAAAGGACATCATCATCACCTGGTTAAGCGTCGCTAAGGCTCCTCTCAATTTTCTCGGACTAATTTCGGCGATGAAGACCGGTACCTACACAAAATCGGTGCCAAATGTGGATTTCCAAAAAGTTTCATATATAAAAAGGAATTTTTATTTATTGATTAATTTATAACACTATGCATGGCTTTTTATCCATAAGGGGAAAATGCTTATGAAAATGTCGTACCACAAAGGAAAGGGTACCGCAACCATAACCCGTTAGAAATCTTCCGAAATCCAAAGGTACGTCACCCTAATATTAAAAAAAAAACATCACTATTTAGTTGCAGATTTTCCATGTTATTTTAAAGCTTTTTTTGAAAACAGCTATTGAAGAAATTCAGCCAAAAGAATAACCTTGGCCAAGTAAATTATCAGCCAGCCGATGGCAGAGATCACTGAAGACAACCGCATGGCCTGTCTCAAAGACAAAAACCATGTGAGCCAAAAAGTAATTTTATATTTCGTAAAAATGGTATATTTTTCTTAGGATTTATTGTGTGTATATTGAGATAAAAACAATTTTGTTTAGGTAGGTTTTACCCCTTTCCGACCGATGAAATCAGAAATCTTCCCCGATGTAATGGCGCCGAGCACTGCTCCCATATTCAATATCGATCCGAAAACCGAAAACTAGATTCCAATAGAGAAAAAAAAAAAAAAAA
>Ga0041059_1002513_pt1 | contig 13553 bp, 14 predicted proteins | sample AraColnosormetaG_FD_56232 | JGI IMG/M metagenome (GOLD analysis project Ga0041059, IMG submission 56232) | Arabidopsis roots microbial communities from North Carolina, USA - Col MF nosort | ecosystem: Host-associated > Plants > Roots > Unclassified | place: USA: North Carolina | collected...
TTATTATTCTCAGTTTTCTCTACAAGTGGTATCAGAGCAATCCAGGTTTGATTGTAAGGAAGACATCTAGCTATGGAACCAACAAATGCAAGATTTGAGATTGAGAAGTTTGATGGCAAAGGAGACTTTAAGTGTGGAAGCATAAGATGTTTTGTCAGTTGCCTAGAATCTGTCTTGGTTGAAGATGCTACACCATCTGACCCGGGAAGTCAGAGGAAGGATGTGAACCTAGGGTAGATCCAAAGAAAGCAGAGAAAGATAAAAGAGCTAAGAGTCTAATCAGCATGAGTCTAAGCGATCTAATTCTAATGAAGGTTATGAAGGAGACTACTGCACTTGGGATTTGGAAGGCACTGGAAAGAGACTACCAGACAAAGACCTTACCCAACATGATCTATTTGAAACACAAGTTCACAAGCTTCAAGATGGTGGAGAACAAAAGCATTGAAGAAAATCTGGATACATTTCTCAAGCTAGTTGCAGATCTAGCAAGTTTAGACATCAACATTAGTGATGAAGACCAGGCTCTACAACTCATGGCTGGCTTACCACCACAATATGATTCACTAGTTGATACACTCAAGTATGGGAGTGGGAAGGATACCTTGACACTAAACGCAGTCATAAGTTCAGCATACTCTAAAGAAATTGAGTTGAAAGAAAAGGGATTGTTGAACGTGTCAAAACCAGATTCAGAAGTATTATTGGGTGATCTTAAGGGCAAATCAAACAATAAGGGAAATAAAAGGCCATGGACAGGAAGTTCAAATGGAAATGGGAAATTCCAATCAAGGCCAAGTAACAACACATGTTTTTTTTTCTGTAGAAAGGAAGATCACTAGAAAAGGGAATGCCCTCAAAGAAACCTGCATATTTGGCTAATATTGCAACTAAGCCTCCGCAACCTTTGGTGTTAACTGTGAGCACTCAAAGCACATGCAAAGAATGGGTTCTGAACTCTGATTGTACATTCCATAGTACATCTGATAGATGTGTCTTGTTTGACTTCAAGAAATTCAATGGTGGTAGAGTGCTAATGGCTAACAACACTCATGGAGAAATTAAAGGAAGTGGGAAAATCAAGATTCAGAATCGAGATGGTTCGGTTGTGATACTTAAGGATGTAAAATAAATGCCCGATGTGGGTAGGAATCTGATTTCTTATGGGTTGCTAGAAAAATCAGGTTGCAAGTACGAGGGAAGTGATTTCATGGTTCACTTCTACAAGGATAAGAAGAAGGTGATATCATGAAAGTATCATCGAGGGCTTTATTATCTTCAAGGGACAGTTGCTAAGAGTGAAGTGAATGTGTCACGGGCTTAAACTAATGAAGAGGGTATTGCCAAGTGTGAATAGCAATCAAGAAAGAGGAAGTCAAAGAAGGTGACATCTAATGAGAATCTGTTTCAAGGTTCCACTTCAGATAGTTTTGAGAGACAGAGTTCATTAAGTCAAGATACAGATTCATCTCCATCAAAAGAATCAAAAAGTTCAGCAGCAATTAAATGTGAAGATTCGAGTTCTGTGGCATGTGCTTTGATAACCTATGAGGAACGGATGAAAAGCAAGAAAGGGAAACATCAGAAGAATGCTATTGATGATGACATGGACTCTAGAATGAAAAAACAGAAGCTAGCTGGGAGTAAATTGATAGAAACAAGATGTAATCTTTATTAACAAACAAAGAATCGATACAAATTGTTTGAGAGAAGTGCTCTAGAACATCTCTAGATCATCACTTTATCTCTCACAGATGACACATACGTCAAATGCACAACAAAACAAAACATGAAAACTTCTTCTGAAAGCTACAAAGTTTATATACAAATGTTTATTCGCACGTGTCTTCTTCTTGTTCTCTTCTCTTCACACGTGCGGCTTGGATCTTCTTGTGTAGACTTGATATGGCTTATCAATACCCCCCCCCCCTCTTCAAAACGAAGCTTGTCCTCAAGCGCCAATGAAGGATACTAATTTTGTAATGCCCTGAAATTTTCCCAAGAGTCATCATAGCTAGGCAGACCCTTCCAATGCACCAAAGCTTCCAACACACCATCTGTGTTATAACGAGTATCTAACACTGTCTCAGGCTCAATGATCACCTCCTTATATGCATTATTCTTCATCAACTGTTGAGCATGAATAAGATGATCTTTAATCTATCCTAACATCCTATCTCTTTCCTTAAGCATCTCTTCCAACTCGGAGATCTTAGTAGACTGCTCTTCAAAACGCAATATGGCAGGAGGATCACGACCATATAGAACTTTTAAAGGAGTAGTTTTCAAGGATGTATGATATGAGGAATTGTACCATAACTCCGCCCATGATAAGTACTGATGCCACGTCTTTGGGTGTGTTGAAGCGAAACACCGCAAATACGTCTCAAGGCAACGGTTAAGCACCTCTGTTTGGCCATCTGTCTGTGGGTGAAAAGCAGTGTTGTATTTGAGTTAAGTTCCCGACAACTTGAAGCAGTCTTTCCAGAAAGCACTAAAAAATGTGCTACCCCTGTCTGACACAATTGATGCTGGAAAACCATGCAATTTCACCACTTCCTTAACGAATAACTTCGCAACTTCAGGAGCACAAAAAGCATGCTTCAAACTCAGAAAATGACTATATTTACTCAACCTGTCAACAATCACCAAAATCACATTTTTTCCTTGCAAAGTAGGAAGTCCTTCTACAAAATCCATTGAGATATCTTCCCACACTTGCTGAGGTAATGGAAGAGGTTGTAATAACCATGCATGTGATAATGTGGAGTACTTGTGTCTTTGACAGACATTACACTCAGAGACAAACTTCTGAATATCTTTCAACATACCATCCCACTGAAACGATTGTTGTATCATCTGAATGTCTTCATTATCTTTAACACATCTGAATGTCCACCCAACAAGCCACTGTGGAATTCTTCTAATATCATGGGAACAGACTTGGACTGCTTAGGTATTACTAACCTGTTTTTAAACCATAGCTTCTCATTTCTCACTGTATAGCCTTGATGTTTAGATGGTTCATTAATGCAAGCTTGAATCATTTCCTATAACTGCTCATCTTTCTCAATCTCCTCATATATGTCCAAAATCTGTAACGATGTGGGAACTGTTAGTGCCATTAGAACAAGAGACGATAAAGAACCTTCTGGTCGCTCCATTCGAGACAACCCATCTGCTGCCTTGTTCTCCACACCTGGGTTGTACAAGATATCGAAATCGTAATTCAACAATTTAATCAACCACCCCTCTGTTCTAATAGAAACTTCAAGCTCTTCTGGTCAGTATGCACCACAAAATGACGACCAAACAAGTAATGCTTCCACTTCTGAATAGACAAAACTATTGCCATCAATTCTATTTCATACACAGGTTTTAATTGTTCTTTAGCCGTCAATCCATGACTAAAATAAGTGATGGGTCTTTTGGTCTGCATCAGAACTGCTCCCACCCCAAAACCCGATGCATCTGCTTCCACTGTAAACACTTCATTAAAATCAGGCAATGCTAAGACAGGAGCTGTAGACATGGCTGTCTTCAAATTATCGAATGCTACTTGAGCCTCAACACTCCAATCAAAACTGTCTTTCCACAATAAATCTATCAAAGGTCTTGCCAACACTCCATAACCTTTTATAAACCTTCCGTAATACCCGTGAGGCCTTAAAATCCACGCAGCTCCTTTACTGACTTTGGTGTTAACCATTGAGTCATTGCCTGTGTCTTAGCTGGATCTGTAGACACTCCTTCATTGGAAATAATGTGCTCAAGATAATCCACGTTATCCTCTCCAAATGAACACTTCTTTCCATTTGCAAAAAATTGATGCTCTGACAATAACCGCATCACTATTGTCAAATGCTCCCTGCTCCTCCATCGATTTACGATACACTAAGATATCATCAAAGAATACAAGGACGAATTTCCTGAGATATGGTCGAAACAAGTCATTCATAGAAGCTTGAAATGTTGCTGGAGCGTTTGTTAACCCAAAAGGCATCACTAAAAATTCATAGTGCACATCATGAGTATGAAAAGCAGTCTTTGCCACATCCTCTGCTCTCATTCGTATCTGATGATAACCCACTCTTACATCCAACTTCGAGAACACCACAACTCTTCTTAATTCATCCAATAACTGGTCTATCATAGGTATGGGAAACTTTTCAGGCACAGTTACACGGTTCAATGCCTTGTAATCAACACAAAAACGCCAGCTTTTATCCTTCTTCTTAACTAATAACACTGGACTAGAAAAGGGACTCTGACTTAGTCTGATAATACCAGAATCCAACATCTCTTGTACCACTGTCTCCATTATCTCTTTTTGTGCATGAGGATATTTATAAGGCCTGACACTAATTGCATTATTCCCTGGTGAGATAATAATTGAGTATTTTCTTCCTCTCAGTGGTGGTAATCCTGAAGGAATCTCAAACACCTGCTCATATTCTCGCAAAACTTCCCGCAGTTCTCTAGGTAACAGTTGTTCTCCCAGTTGTAACAATTGCTGATTACACAGCTCCACTTCAATTCTTTTGGTATTCAATGTAAATCCACTAGAGAGTGATTTACATTGAATACCAGTGCCAATTTCTCTGCATCATTATAGCCATCAGTACGAAAGAATCGCTCCACCCTAGCGATCCAAGAGTAAATCCCAACTCCTTCAAACACAGCCATCTCCACGTTCTTGAGTAGGTTTTCTCTAATTCCTGGCCTAATGTCACTATTGTATGGTTCCGGGACAGAGATGATTATGTCGATCTTGCGATCTTGTAACTCCACCATGACTAGACCCTCCAGTCTCTGGCGCCGACGCTACTCTAGGCAAAGCGCGAAGCACATTGTTAATCTTCTTCCCGATATCCAACAATTGTTGGTCATGACGTGCAATTTGAGCACTCAATTTGACTCGTACAGACTCCAACTTTGAATCTGGTCTTGAATCAGATCTTCGAATCTTGTTACTCATGTCCGTCAATTGTTCGTGAACTTCAGTTAACGACGCCGTCGTTTGCTCTGCCTCTAATATCTCCGTAATCGACGGTAATTCTGGTGTCGTCACCATCTTTGATTGAAAAATTTCTTCGATCTCTCAAAAACCCCACATCACTCAAACCCTAACTTTTTCCAGCGATACTTCGATCTCGATCACGAACGCACCAATTGATAGAAACAAGATGTAATCTTTATTAACAAACAAATAATCGATATAAATTGTTTCAGAGAAGAGCTCTAGAACATCTCTAGATCATCACTCTATCTCTCACAAATGACACATAATTCAAATGCACAACAAAACAAAACATGAAAACTTCTTCTGAAAGCTACAAAGTTTATATACAAATGTTTATTCGCACGTGTCTTCTTCTTGTTTTCTTCTCTTCACACGTGCGGCTTGGATCTTCTTGTGTACACTTGATATGGGTTATCATAAAACTTGTTTAGAAGTTGTTGAAAAGCAAAGGTATAAGTCTAGGGTGCTAGCTAAGGGCTTTTCACAACTGGACAGTGAGTTAGAGCAGATGAATTATATCAGTGTATCTAAGGCTCACACAAGTAAATGACCGAAAATTCTTAAGAGGGATGTAGTACCTGGTATGAAGTTCCAGCATTGTTGTGAGCTTCCCAACATCCACTGAAGTAGAGCAGAGCAGCGGCCCTGGTAACTTCAATAGTCTCATAAAATAGGACAATCAAGCTGAGTTATTTTTGTGAGAAGTACTCAAGTGTCAGAATTGAGTTTGGTCAAAAGGTGGAGATTGTTATTTGGGTTTGACTAAACACATCATTTGGGCCTTTGTGGGCCTGACGAAAATGGCATGAAGAGAAAGAAGAACAAAAGTGGTACATTACATATCACATATATAATATCTTTATTACAACTTACAAAGAGAAGTTGTGGTAGTTGTGTGACAAGACAAGCTAAAGAGAGTTCTAGAGAAGAGAGATAAAAAGCTTCCAAAGCAAGCTTTCTTCTTCCTCTTTGTTGTTCTTGAATCTTGTTCTTCTTGTGTTTAAAATCTGAAAAAGAACCAAGGACATCACAAGTTAGTAGTGTGTGTAACCTCTTTGATATAGTTAAGCTTGGAAGCAAGAGTCCTTCCCCGAGACGTAGCGGTTAGCCGTGAACTCAGTTATCAAATTTTTGTGTTTGTTTCTGTTACAAGATATTATTATTCTTAATTTTCTCTACAGATTGGATTGATCGCCGAGATAATGATACCTTACGTATAAAAGATGTAATTGTTAGATTGGAACAAAATATTGCATATCGAAACTTCTATACAAAGTATCAAATTCTTGTCATACTAATTAGTGATTTTCAAGGGGAACTGCCAAATTTTTGTTAACATATACCTAACGGGTCACAAGTGGACATAAAAAACTTTCTTATTGGTTTTAATGTTAAAAGACTTAAACAGCTTACACAACGATATCATGTTTTGGGCGTCAAAGTTTAAACACATTGATTGATTCATGTTAAGTGAATCAATGTACCAGCACATGTCATAGCAAAGGGGTCCTTTACTCCTTTTGAGTTTCTCTTTTGATTCAAATTTGTATTCATTTACCAGATTGGTTAACTTTAGTGGGTACAGCCCAACTTAATGAAATTAAAAGAAACCATAAACAGCCCAACAAGAAGGAAATAAAGTGAAACAAATCAAATATTAATGTGACACAAATTTAATGTAGTAAAACTAAAAACTAATTTATTAGTAATATAAAACTGGTATAACTTGTTTAAATACTAAGACGCAAATATTAAATTACACGTAACAAAAAGATTACAATTCAAATGATATCATAATTGATTAGTTCAATACCCATTATAAACACTCATTTTCTTTATCTGAATAAAAAATCGTTTTTTTCCTCTACACTTTCTAATTTGGTTGATTGTTTTGCTTATCTGTTGTGAAACAATGTCAACGTGTCAAACACCCACAGGAATGACGTCGATAGACCGAAACAATAAAGTTTGGGGTTAAAAAGAGTTAAATCTCTGTGAGGTCCACCATCTGATCTCTTGTCTGATTTCTTGCGTGTTTCTTTCTCTGCAGATTCTCTTCTTTCGTAAATTATTTTTCTTTTTGTTGTTGTCAATTTTCATACGTATCTTTCACATGCTTTGTCTTCCTTTCATTGAATTTATTCAATTTAATTATTTTGGTCTATTTATCTGCATTTATACATGTTGCAATATTTGCGTTTTTATGAGTTTGAACGGAGAGATGGATTGGTCCTAAGATGTCATCATTCGCTAGTTTGATGTAAATTCAACCAAATACGAATTAGTGACGATTTTGTGGTTGAAATTGTTCATAAAATCATTACAACATTAGTGATTTTATTGTTCTGACATCTAAATCAGATCAAATATACAAATGTTATGTGATATTGATTTTCTACTAGTTTTCCATGGCATTTCATTATAAGCTATTAGCAAACAATGTCTTTATTCAAACTGACTTTTAAATATAAAAAAAGTTAGAATTATTACTTGTATATTTTGATGCTTAACTTTTTCTTCAACTCGGAATAATTTAGAGAATGATTGAAGAGTCCGACCTTTCAAAAAACATACAAAAGTAAAAAATAAGTAGTGAAAAGTCCAAGAAAAAAGAAAAAAAAAACTATAAAAGTGTAATTTTTCTAAGAGAATCTATATGAGAATGACTGCATCGTCTTCATTCGAAATCCTAAAAAATGCGGATATCTAGCTCTGTAGATCTTTTATATTTACCATATTTTTTTTGGGACGGTCATCGATAGCCTAAGCACTCAAAGTCTGACGACCCAACGAAAGGTGGTGGGCTAGTGGTTCTAGTCTGGTGGAAGTGGTCCTGTTTGTTTAAGTCAGGGATCGATTCTCTCCATATGTAGAATTGCTTACTTTTATTTTTTTGACTATAAGTATAGACATGCTACTTAAGATCTATTTAAAAACCCGGAAGATATCAAATATATAGGATATAGGATACCCTCTCTCTAGGAATTAATCATGAACCTTTCCATAGGTTCAGAGATTTACCAGAAATTATAAAAAAAAATCAAAGTTTGAACTAACACTTATAAAATATATATTTCTAACCCGAGAAAAAGAGACATTGTCTAAACATGTAAATTTTATTAACAAATAGACGGATAAAGCTAGCAAAGAATTAGAGTGTGACAAAAAAATATTGAAAATATGATTGCTACTAGATATATTAATACTTTATAAAAACTTGTTATAAAAAAATATCCAAAACTATTTGACTTCCTATGATATTAGTTCCAAATAATTTAAATTTTAGATATTTAGATATTTGGTTGTCTGTATAGATATCTTCTTTTTCTGAACTGCAATGGATATATGCATTTATAAATATGATGACCAGAAACTTTTAAATTTGGATAATTGTTACCAATTTGGAAAGACATATCATAAAACAATTTACTTACAATAATAATAATAATAATAATAATCTTGTGGATAAATTATCAAAAATATTTTGCTCTATTTGCTATTTATTTCATGAACTCTTATATTCACTTCCTTTAGTTTTAACCAATCATTATGCCATGGCATATAATAATTTAATATAAATTAAAAGTTAGACAAACAAATAAAATAAATAAATTAAGAATTAATTGTAAAATCTGAATCATATGCCCTTTTTTATAAACTCATAACAACATATAATTTCATTAATTCTAAAATTTAAACTTTAACCACTTTTTATAAAGAGTAAATTTGGAAAAATGCCCTATTTTTGAGTTTTCATTTGAAAAATACCCTATTCTTTCTTCCTTTTTAAACAATTAATTTTTAATATATAAAAATACTAAAATAGCCTCATTAAAATTTAAGAATAACTTTTTAAAAAAATAAACTTAAAACAAAAAAAATTCATAAACTAAAATTTGATGTAACTAATAATTTTAAAGATAATTATTATCTAAGCTGATATATGATTTTATTTAATTTGTAAAAACTATAACGCAAACCACTCTTCTATAAACGTATATAAAATTTTTAGATATTTATATTTATAAATATGACTGCAGAAGTTTTAAGTTTATGATAGTTTTTAAAAAGCAATTATGATAGTTAGTAACAATTTAGAAACACGTATAATTTAATTTCTTTGTTTATTTTTCAAAAATATACAAAAAATTTATGTCAGCGATTTTATTTTATTTTGTATGGTATATGACTAATTTAAAAGTGGTACTAATTAGTATTATAAAAAATTATTAAAAAGTATTTTTAACCTTACGACTCTATTTTTTTACAAGTTACAAATGTTTCATAAAATTTTATTGTTAAAACACTATGATCTAAGATATTGAAACCCACGGTCAAAGTATTGCTAACATGGTCATTACATTGAAAAAGAAAATTAATTGTCTTTACTCATGTTTATTCTATACAAATAAAAATATTAACCAACCATCGCACTAACAAAATAGAAATCTTATTCTAATCACTTAATTGTTGACAATTAAATCATTGAAAAATACACTTAAATGTCAAATATTCGTTTTGCATACTTTTCAATTTAAATACATTTAAAGTTCGACAAGTTGCGTTTACTATCATAGAAAACTAAATCTCCTACCAAAGCGAAATGAAACTACTAAAGCGACAGGCAGGTTACATAACCTAACAAATCTCCACGTGTCAATTACCAAGAGAAAAAAAGAGAAGATAAGCGGAACACGTGGTAGCACAAAAAAGATAATGTGATTTAAATTAAAAAACAAAAACAAAGACACGTGACGACCTGACGCTGCAACATCCCACCTTACAACGTAATAACCACTGAACATAAGACACGTGTACGATCTTGTCTTTGTTTTCTCGATGAAAACCACGTGGGTGCTCAAAGTCCTTGGGTCAGAGTCTTCCATGATTCCACGTGTCGTTAATGCACCAAACAAGGGTACTTTCGGTATTTTGGCTTCCGCAAATTAGACAAAACAGCTTTTTGTTTGATTGATTTTTCTCTTCTCTTTTTCCATCTAAATTCTCTTTGGGCTCTTAATTTCTTTTTGAGTGTTCGTTCGAGATTTGTCGGAGATTTTTTCGGTAAATGTTGAAATTTTGTGGGATTTTTTTTTATTTCTTTATTAAACTTTTTTTTATTGAATTTATAAAAAGGGAAGGTCGTCATTAATCGAAGAAATGGAATCTTCCAAAATTTGATATTTTGCTGTTTTCTTGGGATTTGAATTGCTCTTTATCATCAAGAATCTGTTAAAATTTCTAATCTAAAATCTAAGTTGAGAAAAAGAGAGATCTCTAATTTAACCGGAATTAATATTCTCCGACCGAAGTTATTATGTTGCAGGCTCATGTCGAAGAAACAGAGATTGTCTGAAGAAGATGGAGAGGTAGAGATTGAGTTAGACTTAGGTCTATCTCTAAATGGAAGATTTGGTGTTGACCCACTTGCGAAAACAAGGCTTATGAGGTCTACGTCGGTTCTTGATTTGGTGGTCAACGATAGGTCAGGGCTGAGTAGGACTTGTTCGTTACCCGTGGAGACGGAGGAAGAGTGGAGGAAGAGGAAGGAGTTGCAGAGTTTGAGGAGGCTTGAGGCTAAGAGAAAGAGATCAGAGAAGCAGAGGAAACATAAAGCTTGTGGTGGTGAAGAGAAGGTTGTGGAAGAAGGATCTATTGGTTCTTCTGGTAGTGGTTCCTCTGGTTTGTCTGAAGTTGATACTCTTCTTCCTCCTGTTCAAGGTACATTACCATAGTTTTTGTGATCTTTCATGAGTTTGTTGAATTTGGATTAAGAGATGATTTTTTTTTTTTAAATCTTCAAGATTGAGTTTTGCTTGTTTAGATCTTTGATTATTGATTAGGGTACACGACATTGAATCTTCTTTTGGATGTAGTGATATCAACATATCATTTTACGATTATTAGATTCCCTTAGGATGGATTCATTGTGTGGCATTGTGATTGGTTTGTTGTGTTGTTAGCGTTTTTGAGTCTTTGGCTTTTCGTTTTATTTCGTGTCTTTCACTAGGTATCTTTTAGGTGTCTTAGAGTTCGATTTTTGGCCATTTTAGGTATTGTTAGTGGAAAGAAACAAAGTTTGGTGCGTTGTAGTTACTACATTGTTTGTGTTTCCATTCCAAGGGAAAAAGTATGTTCAAAAATGCACAATGTATCAAGGGATTATCGATAATATTCGAAAGCAAACATTGTATATCTTCTAGGCTTTGCAAAGTTTTTGTTGTCTTTTGTTTAGTGTTTTACTGAAATACTTACTTGTGTTTGAAGCAACAACGAACAAGTCCGTGGAAACAAGCCCTTCAAGTGCCCAATCTCAGCCCGAGAATTTGGGCAAAGAAGCGAGCCAAAACATTATAGAGGACATGCCATTCGTGTCAACAACAGGCGATGGACCGAACGGGAAAAAGATTAATGGGTTTCTGTATCGGTACCGCAAAGGTGAGGAGGTGAGGATTGTCTGTGTGTGTCATGGAAGCTTCCTCTCACCGGCAGAATTCGTTAAGCATGCTGGTGGTGGTGACGTTGCACATCCCTTAAAGCACATCGTTGTAAATCCATCTCCCTTCTTGTGACCCTTTGGGTCTCTTTTGAGGGGTTTGTTGTATCGGAACCATGTTACAAATCCTCATTATCTCCGAGGTGTATAAACATAAATTTATCGAACTCGCAATTTTCAGATTTTGTACTTAAAAGAATGGTTTCATTCGTTGAGATTAATTTTAGACCTTTTTCTTGTACAATGTTTAGTCTTTGAGATAATATACCGGCTTGTCTAATTTAAGTGTGATACATATTAAAGATTGTCACGCTAAGGTTAAATTATTTAAAGAGGATCGTCTTCGTTTCTTATATGTTTTCTATTTTCTGTTGGTGGTGATAACTGTTTTTCTTACATCAACGACGAAGATTTGCCAATACTTGGACACCCTTCAACAGAGCCGGCCCAAGATAAATTCTTCCCTAAAACAAAATTTATTTTTGGCCCATCATTAAATATAATCTACTCTATTATTTGAAACGTACATTTAATGAGGTGGGCATTTCGCAGAAATAACAAGTTTGTCATTGAGTTAAAATTTTTCTATCATGAAAAACCCGTTTAAAAAGACGCGGATCCTTTTGACCCGAATTTTAAAATAACGGGTCATAACTTCTAATCTTAGCCATTCAATTGATTTTTTTTTAGCCGTTGATTTTCTCCAGTAAAGTTTTGAAACCCGACCCGGATGATGAACCGGACTACCTTCTTGGTCACCGGGTCATCGGGTCAACCGGGTTGGACCACGGGTCAATTAGTTAAAATTTATTTAATAAATTTAATATTAATAGAAATTTTAGAGTATTTTATAAATATATATATATATATATTTTTTTAGTATTTATAAATATAAAACAAAATAATCATATCATGTTTAAAAAATATAAAATTATATTATGTTTACCAAAATATAAAATTATTTACACCCAAATATATATATATATATATATATATATAATCAAACAATAATAATAAAGTGATTAAAAATTTTAAATCCAACTAAATGTCTAACACCGTAACAAATATAGTAGGAGATCACCAATGATAGAAATAAACTAATAAAACATCGTGAATTCAAACAACTAATCTCAATTGTCTCTCTCACCATTCGATTCATTTTTAAGGCGGTATTGTAAAGTCTTCACCAAAATCTAAAACATCGAATGAATTTAAGAACTGAAAAAACTTTTAAAAATAATTGAATAAAGTCTAAAATCCCATATTTTACTGCAAAATCAAAAAAAAAAATTAAAACCCACACCCGGCCGGTTCAACCGGTTCACCGGGTCACGGGTTAATTGCGAGTTTTTGAGGGTTTTTTCGGTTTTGAACTTATCGGGTTTTAGCACTAAACCCAAACCGGAAAACTAATTATACTCCTATATCAATACGGATTTATAATATTTATTATATTCTAAAAGATTAATAATCCAATCAGATAATTTTTAAAACATTTCCTAATTAAATATAACAAATCGGTTTTATATATATATAACATTATAAATATCGAATTAATATGTTTGAATTCGAAATTAGCTTAAATATTCTAAATTTATTTAAATAACTAGAAAAACACTTTTAACTAAACTATTTTTTTATGTTTGATAATTAAAATATAAAAATATGTTTAAACATTTTAAAATAAAATGAATTAAATTTTCGGTTTATATTAATTTCTGTTAATTAAATTAATTGAATTCCTTTTTCAGCAACTGAATCATATTAATTGAAAATATTCAATGCGTATATTTCTTTCTTGAATTCGAATATATCACTTCTCCATAATTATAGGTAATCAAATATTTAGTTGGATATTCATTTTTGAATTAGCATAAAGTTTCTGAACAATTTCCATAATTAAATAACTACTTATAAGATAATAGCTAAATAGTTTCCTATAATTATGGGATTCATCATAATTTGTAAACTTGAATTCCACGATTTAATATTTTATGTATATCTTTTACCTAAAAATTTATATCTTATAAATAC
>Ga0041059_1002514_pt1 | contig 13550 bp, 13 predicted proteins | sample AraColnosormetaG_FD_56232 | JGI IMG/M metagenome (GOLD analysis project Ga0041059, IMG submission 56232) | Arabidopsis roots microbial communities from North Carolina, USA - Col MF nosort | ecosystem: Host-associated > Plants > Roots > Unclassified | place: USA: North Carolina | collected...
GGCACATTGCGGATGGCCCGTTTGGGCGCAGGCCGGCCCGTTTGGGCGCAGGGCGGCCCGTCTGACATCTGGTGGAGAAGCAAAAGAGATGGATTTCTTATCTTTTGGTGGGAGGCATGGGGAACATTAAGTTTTGGTGGTGAACCCCACGTCTGTTTTCTTGTCTTTAAACACGGTTCCCTGTTGACTAGAAAAGTCTCAGAACATTCCGCAATCCCCTGTAAACTTGATTAAGCCTCTGTAAGTCTCTATAGATTTTGTTGGTCGAGTATAATGTTGAATTTTTGGATCAAAACAACATCATACTCAAATTCATCCTCTAGTCACCATATGGCTTCTGTTGGTCAAGTATAGTGATGATTTTTAAAAACATTAGGTCCAAAATCATCACATATACTCGACCACATTTCCTCATTAGCATGTGGCTTCGGGTGATAAAGTGACATGTTGAAACTTCAAAATCTTGAGAGTGAAACCCTCTTTATACTCGATTACACAGATACACTTGCTCCTTGCAGGATGTGGTCGAGTGTTCTGTTGCACACTCAGAGGTAAAACCCACTTCACTTAACTCTTTATACTTATCTCCTGAAAATACTAACAAAATGCATCAAAGACAACAAGGAAAAAATAAAAGATATATACATTGATAGACATAGGATTTCCTCCCAAGTGAGTTTGTTTTAAATCTCTAGCTTGAGTACTCACACTTATTAGGCAGGGAAAGTGTGACAGAAAGGACTTAAGAAGTCCTTTTCTTCATCGAGCTTATCATCATTCTCAGTATCCTCCATTGATAGCTGCGCAACTGAGTCCTCAATTCATTTTTCCTCTAAGTAGGCTGCTTCCTCATCTGGTAGATAGTCTACTTCAAACCAAACTGAAGGGACATCAAAGTTGAGTCGAGGTTAATCTCCTCCTTGAATTTGACTTAGTGTGTCAAGGTCTCCTTGAACTCCTATCAGCAAATCAAGGTTATGTCACAAGGCATATACTGAAGGAATCCAAGCTTCTTTACCATAGAGAGTGGCATTAAGCTGACTGAAACTCCAAGATCACATAGATAATTGTTGAAAGCTAAATGCATGATAGAGCATGGCAGAGTGAAGGATCCAGAATCTTCCAACTTTTCTTGAACAATTTTTTCACGAGCAGCTTGAAACAGAGTGGCATCATATTCATCATCTGAATCGTGATACCTCTTGATCCTTTCTAGTATTAAATTTCTCACGTCTTTGTGAGGGTATTGAATCAGCTCGAAAACTTATATTAATGACATCACTGCTTTGATCCCATTGAGTTGTTCCTATACAAGAGATTCATACTTCTCTATCCAAGCTTTCCTGAACTTCCTTGGAAGAACAAGTGGAGGTAATGGAGTTGGCTTGGATCGTTTTACCATTCTCTCAATGATGGCTACTTTCTCTTCTAAGGTAGACAGAATTTGATGGCGAGATCCAGCTGAATGGTCAAGTTCAATAACTAAGACTTCAATCCGATTAGAAACCTGCCCTTCCTGAGCTTCGTTTTCCTCAGTGATTGAGTTAGAGGCATGACGAATGGGTAGCTCTCGATCTTGGCAGATAGTGATGGCGTGAACGATCGCATACTCTTTAGGGTTTGTATTGACTTCCTTGGAAGTCCTGTAACTTTGGGAGCACAGGTCGACCCAGTTTGGCCTTCCATGTATCTGACCTTAGACGTTAGTGCTTCAATCTTGATGTTGAGATCATTCAAAGTGCAATCAACCTTGTTGTGTATTTTGGCCATCTTTTTGGCCAAATCCATTGCTCATGTTGCTTGTCCTTGGAAAATCTGCTAGAGCATGTTCTTCAAGTCTGAGTCTCGAATTGTGGAAGCATGTTGTTGTTGCTGCTTTGTGAGCCCAGGTGGTGGAAGTTGCGGTTGATAGCTTCCCTGTTATAGTTCCTTAGGAATAAACCCTTGACCCTAGTTGTATGGAACAAATGGTTTGGGTTGATTCGCTGCTATGGAGGGTAGACTTGTTCCTGCGAGTTTGCAACATTGCTACTTCTGTAAAACATATTAGGATTGTTCTACTTGAAGTTGTTGAAACCTTTGTTGTAGCCTCCCTGATTTTGCACATAACTAACTTCTTCTTATTGGAGAGTCTCCCCATCCTGGACTTGAAATGTCTCATCTTCACTGAGAAAATGGACTTGCTTCTATTGCACAATGATTAGCTTATCCAGCTTGTCATTTCTAGCTTTCATATCCATGCGGTGCTTCATTATAGTTGCCATCAGACTAAGCTAAGTTCTCAAGGAGCATCCTGATCTTAGGAAGAACGCCTTTGTTCAGGAAATTTCCGTTGGATGTTGTATCAAGGAGCATCCTGATCTTAGGAAGAACGCCTCTGTAGAGAGTACTTAGGTGTGATGCCTTAGAGAAACCATGATGAGGACGTTGCGTCTGATATCCCTTGAAGCGCTCCCATGCTTCACAGAAAGTCTCAGCATTTTTCTGGGTGAAACCAAAAATCTCATACCGGAGTCTTGTAGTCCTTGAGTTTGAGAAGAATTTAGCAAAGAAGGCTTTCTTGCAATCATTTGAGCCTTGAGGAATCGACTTTTCCCACTGATGAGCTTTGTCTCCTAGAGAAAATGGAAACAATCTAAGCTTGAAGCCATCCTCATTGCCTCCATTGATCTTTGTTAGGCTGCAGAGCCTATCAAACTCGTCTAGGTGGTCGAGTGGATCCTTCATGGGAGGTCGTGAAACTTGTTGCCATGAACCATGCCATTACGGTGATTGTGGTTGCATGGTGCATCGCCTGCACCAATGTTGGTTGGTAATTCTGGGTTCTGGTCATCAGCCATAGCGTTTGTGTTTAATTGTTCCCTTAATTCAAGAGCAATACGGTTCATGTTATCGTTAAAAAGGAGGTTCTGATGCCCTTGCGATCGAGTTTGCATGCACTGAGCAACAACCATACGTTAGCACGGTCCAGAGGAAGTTGAGTAAAGCTAGTGATTCGCAAAACCTGGATCAAATCAGACAAACAAAAAAACACAGAGTTAGTAACGTTGAATAAAAACGAAAAAGAACTGGATCTTAAATATTCTGAAATCTCCAATATAGCAAACAAGCACCCAAATGGCAACGACACAAAATTGATAATAGGTTTTTAAGATCAATTAATCCTTAAACACTATCGTGTCGTTGTAGTATTTTAGGTGTAAATCCACTTTAGGTGTGATGCAAACAGATGAGATGTGATCGGAAGCCACTAAGTCAAGCCAAGCAATAGCAGGTTTTGGAGTTTTTAGCAGTCCTAAGTGAACATGTAGAAAATAGAAATTCTAACAGAATTACACAAAACACTCGACCACGACTGGTTGAAGCCAGTAGCAGGGACAGGTCCAGTAACTGTTCGAATAACAAACAGAAATTATAACAACTATAATCGACCGCACAATCTACTGCCACACATTGGGTGTGGTCGAGTAAGTTGGTAATAATAGGTAGAAAATGTGAAAACTAAGCAACACAAAAAAAAATGGTTAAACAATAGCAATGAAATAAAGAAATCAAATGGACGAGAAATTCTTAAGGATGAGGTAATCAAATGGAGTGGTCTCCTTAGCCTGCTCATATGGTTAACAAAGCGCAATCAAGCTATCCCTACATAACAAGTTCAACAACATATTAATTCACTATCGTGATAGAAACCCTCAAGCAAAGCTAGCACAAACTAATTCCCATTAACAGAATCTAACTATGCAGGCAATACGATTCAACCTATTACAGTCAATAAACGCTCTAAACGGCCAATCCCTTGGGATAGAGACGAAAACCTCTAGATCTAGTGGATCAAGCATTTATCGAACACCTTCTGGGTGCGGGAGTGCTTTGGATCGAATTCCAATTTATCAGAGAGAAATAAGCCTTAAACACAACTAATCCAGAAGGGTTTCAATCAATTCTAAAACTTAACCATCCTATAGACTACAGATCAACCAACCATTCTATCCTATCCTTAAAAATTCTAAGTCACTATTCAGATTACATGCTCAAAAACATAATTGCCAATAAACAAGTAGACTGCATATATAAAGAGATAAAGAGTAGAGAAACTAGGTGCTAAACAAAATCAAATGTAGAATCCGAATAACATGGAAAATCTCGAATTACAAGTGTGTAGAGCAAACGGCGCAATGATAGAATAAACTAGGTAAATAGAAATCAAAAGTGAAGCAAAACCTAAATGTTTTGGGACAAAATTCTTGAAGACTTATTTATACAAAACAAAGTAAACCGATAAGGGATGGGCCAGGAATCTAATCGATCGGGGTCGAGTGTTGTGATCGAGTGTTATGATCGAGTGACAGTTCGTGTGATGATCGAGTGGTATGGCAAGGTGTTACTCGACCTCGTGGTCGAGTGGTGTCATCGAGTGGCCTAGACTGAGGTACTCGACCACGAGGTCGAGTAAATGTGAAGAAAGGCTCTCTATGCAGGGGCTCGCCAATTCCAGTTGCTATAACAATTATTCCATCAAGTAAACACAACTACGGAAGGTCGTTCTTGAGAATTGTACAAGTAGGAGCCGTTTGTAATTCTTCGAGTTCTAGAGGGCCTTCTGGATACCAAGGGTACACTGTACAAGGACCCCACATCCACTACCCATTCTCGCGTTGCCAAAGACGAGATGTAGATCAAAGAAGCTGTTTCCGAGATAATACGAACCGTGATGGCGCCATAAATTCATCGTATAAGATTAAGATCATTGAAGATATTTGAATCCGGTGGACAAAGGCCCCAAAATTGGGCTATAAGATGGCCTTTCCACATCTCTGCTGTCTTCAGTAATACAGAGGGTGGCGCAACAACAACAGGGGTACCATCATCGAGAAAGGTTGGGCTGGACATTTGCTTAAGGTTTAGCAACGAGGCCTTAAATTTCTTCGCCCATGGAAGGGTAGCGGAAGTGTGAGGAGGATTGTTAACCGGAAGAGGAGTGGCAGTGGCACCAAAATTAGTGGGAAAGCTTGATCCAGTGTTAGCAGGATTTTTCAGGAGAGTTGTATCCACCGCAGCAGAGGAATTCTCAGATATTGTGGTAGGCTCAGAGGGTATGGACGAAGGTACAGCGTGGCTCAGGCCAGAGGTATCGATAGGCATTGACGCCCCCACGTTAGGTGATAGGGTGGAATAGCCCTTTGCCTCGACCAAACGAGAATTAGGGACCAAATCAGACTCTCTGACGATAGTGGAGGAGTTCTCAGACATTGTTGCCAAATCGGAGGAGCTTTCGCCAGAAACATAATGTTTTATCGAAGAGAGCTTGTCGTCGAAGGGGATAACGGCAAGTAAAGGAGTCTTTAAAGATTCGTCACTAAAGGGAAATTCAACAATTCTAGGAATAGGGGAAGAGGTTCCCAGCGTCTCAACCGGAAGAGAATCAAAAACAGCAATCGAAGAGGGATTCCCAATAGTAGATCGGACTTCCACATGTGGATGAGAACAAGTGTGAGAACCAGTGTGGACGGAAAGGTGGGAACTGGCTACCAGTCGGACAAACTTCGAGTTCCCAGGCAAAGGCCCTTTCGGCCGAGACCTAACCTCTAATAAATTGCCTTTGTAGAGAGAGAAAATTGACCTTGTTCTACTTCATGATATTTAAATGGCTAATGACTGGCTTCTTCATTATTTATGTTTGATTGAACTTTTCAGGTGAAGTAAATGGATCGTCCCAAAAAGAGAAAGCAGAATGACCAGACGGATGTGGAGCAAGAATATTTGGGTACTTTTGAACCAGCTGAGGACAACATGGAAATAGAGAATCAAGATAAGTCAAATGAGAAAGATAAAGAAGGTGAGAGTGAGGATCCTACTACAAATGTTGAACTTCCTATAAATTGAATATGTAGATTGTGGTGATTGATATATCCTTATTTTAACTGATTTTATCTATGTTTTAGGTATAGGATCTTGAGTCTTTATGTTATTTCTCGAGTCTTTTTAGTGTCTTTTCAGGTATTCTATGCAGTGGGACAACAATGGAGATAAGGAGACATTTTGGAGCAAAAGCTAAGAAAAAGTAAGGTAAGGACGACTTTGGTTTCACGAATCAAGAGGAGTGTCGATCGACACACTCCTAGTGTCGATCGACACCAGTTTCGGCCCAGCAAAGTCCTAGACGCTTTCAAGTTTACAGAAGAGGAAATTTGCCCTAGAAAACTTTTCTATTTACATTATTAGTCCCTAGACGTTTTTAGAGGGTGTATATACATTGTTTAGACCTAAGTTTTCATTATCAAGTTTTTTATCAAGCTTTTTGCAAACCCTGTTACTGAGAGACATAAGCTATTCATCGAGTGTTTTCAGAGATTGATTCAGTTCCTAATACAGTGAAGAGATCCCTTCTTTCCCTTAAATCTATTTGCCGTGTTTATGTTTTCATACTCAATTATGTTGTTTCCTTCAATCAATATGTCTGAGTAATCTGCTTGTTAGGAATAGGGTTTCTCATTAGGGATTCATATAGTTTAGTAGATTGCCCCCTTTGCTAGGTTATCTGTAGAATTCTTCATCTTTAATTATGCTTAATGCTAGATCTAGAGTAACTAACTAGATCTTGAATCCAGACAATAGATATGCCCACCATAAGTATATGTAGTTGGATCTATTATTTGATGAGTCTGGTTTTTAGGTGTGTAATAAGAATCGGCCTATCTACTAAGGTGAACAAACGAACTCATTAAAAATGCATATTTAAACACATTCCGACCCTTAGCCCACTGAAGGTTACCCATTTCCCCATTTGGGATCCATTTAGGCTTGCCAACCCTCACTTCACCCAATTGTTGTGTCAACTCAGACAAATTCTTATCAGTTTGAAACCCGTATACTTTAAAATAAATACCGATTTCATTATCTTAGAGTTACGAAAATACAAGAAAAAACCACAACATAAACATCGTTTTTATGGCCAAGGCATGAGGCCCAAAAGTACACGATACAAAATTACATACTTTAAGTTTTACAAAAGGACACTGAAAAACTACTCCGGGTTCCCTAGTGTTCACCATTCCCTCTAATCCCCTCTAAGGTTACCTGCAAAACAAGTAGAGTCATGAGTAATCTAGCATTACTCAATGAGCTCGGGTTTCCCAAGGAAACGTTAGTCTAATCCCCACCCATAATCCCACATGCATAACATAAATAATCAGAGTACACAAAGAAGGAAGTAAGCAACACACAACACAACAAGGAGATAACGTTTCTTAAAGTTTTAATTAGGGCCCGAATGCACTGCCTTCCTCAACATATCGTGAACACCCGAGTTATAACCACAAAGGCATATAACCGGAACATCACCTTGGCTACACTGTCGTGTAAGCGACACCGGGCCTTGGGTACCTAACCCAGTCTCTCTGGGTCCTTCGAACCCCTTGAGGTCACTTGCATCTCGTCAAGCACTCCCCACGAAAGAACGGACTCACATGGCAAGGTCAGATACATCCCACTTGACCGTAGCATGCTTATGGAGTTAAATTGGATACTCTCCACGCTCCACACACTATGATCTTCCAATCAACACTATGAAATATGCGGTTCGTTTTCAACACACATGCTCATAAAGTTCTCTCTAAATGTCTCCTGAATACTAGCGAGTAGTGTCTTGACAACGCAACCATCCTTCTCAAGTGAATGGTGTTATTCTAACACAACCACTCCTATAGGGCAAGGTGCTTCGGTCTCAACTATCCTAGCTATTCGGTTAACAACCTCAACAAACTCAACCATAACAACAACAAAACTAAGAGAAGGGAGAATCGAGAACATGCAAAAAGGAAAATCAAATATGCAAAACAAAAACCGGAACTCACAATCCCTGATGAATCTTCCTAACTCGACCGATGGTTTCTACTCGGGATCTCTCTCTTGGACTATCCTAAGGCTTGGCGATCTCTATCTTGGACTCTCTCTCTCTCTCGGGTTTTAAGGTTTGGACAATCTCTCTCTCGGGTTAAGGGTTCAGACAATCTCTCTCTCTCTCTCGGTTTGGGCAGAGTTTTGGTGCGAAAGCTTCTAAGGTTTAACTAAAGGGGGGTAAGGTTCTATTTATAGGCTCAAAGTTCGGATGTGAGGAGTGGGACGAAACTTGGTCACCAAGTCGGCTTTGGGACGAAACTTGGTCACCAAGTTGGCTCGCTCAGGTGGATTCGGCTCCAAGTTGGCTAAGGCGTGGGCTCGAAGTTGGCGTGCATGGCTCAGGACAAAACTTGGTCACCAAGTCGGCTTTGCCCGAATGGATTTGGCTCCAAGTTTTAAGAATTGGGCTCTACTCTAGCTTCCGCAGATTATAAATACCCGTCCTTCCTTTCATTTCGCGCACCATTCTCTCTTCTTCTTCTCTTGCCCTTCTTTCTTGCCCGGGGTCAATGCGCGGGGTACTACATTTGCCCTCCTTATAGGAATTTGTCCCAAATTCCCTGAGTATTGGATGGACTGGCTTCATTGTCATCTTCTTCTTCAACGTCGAACAGTTGAGGATATTTTGCCCGGAACTTTTTTTCACCCTCCAATGTAATTAACCGTCGGTTTTGTTTTCCCAAATTACTTGAACTTGAGGAATTAACCGCTTCTTAAACTTTCGAATGCGCCGTTCTCCGATCTCGAGTGGCCCCTCCGGATATGTGAGGTTGGTCTTCAATTCGGGTATCGATTCTGAAATTACAGCATCGGGTTTGGGTACATGTCTTTTTAATTGAGACACATGAAACACCTTGTGAAGTTCGCTCTTGCTCTTCCTCGATCATTGTCTCTCTCCTGATTTGGTGTGAATTTAGGAGCGTTGTTTTTGGCCTACGCGTTATTAGTCTTCCTCCCTCCCGATCAATCATTTTCCTTGTTGGTTACACTCTTCTCCATCTCAATACCCTCCTCCACATTATCTGCCCGTTCGGTTAGCTCATTGACACTGTCATATTTGACCGCTTGTAGTCGTCCCCATATCTCTAGCCTGAGTCCTCTCAAGAACCTGCGAACCATCAATGCTTCATCATCTTGTCCGTTATATAAGTACCTCCTTAGTCGCGTGAAAGCTTGTTCGTATGCTCAGACACTCCTTGTCTCTTGTGCTAACTTCATGAATTGCTGCTCCAATCGATCACGGGCCTCCGGTGGAAAGTACTTCTTTTCGAATTCTCTTCTAAAAGCTTCCCATGATATCATTTGGCCTTGGTTTCTGGCAGTTACGCTCTCCCGCCAAATTCGTGCATCCTTGTCCAAGAAGTTAACCGCGATCTGTCTCTTGAAATTGTCAGGACATCGAGAAATCTCAAAATTCATCTCAAGGTCTCGTAGCCACTTGTCTGCCACGACCGTGTTATGTTCTCCTTTAAACACGCGAATTCCTAAGTCTCTCATCATCATCACGAGCTTCAGGAACTTTGCGGATGTTGATTCCTCTCGCTGGCTTTCTTGAATTTGTTGTTGATGTTGTTGTGTTTCAATCATATGACCCAATTGACTCTGAATAATGTCTAAGGTTTGCTGCATTTCGGGGCTCCTTGGTTCTTGGTTTCAGGGATAGGGTTTCCATGGTTTTGCTCGATCGATGGGGATTGTACGGGGTTATGTGATCGAGAACGAAAGTAACTCTCATTTGATGTATCGAAGAACATCGATACGGGCGACGAGTGCCTGGGCGTGGAATCGGGGGTTTCCCATTCAGGTAATCCATACGGCTCCAAGTGAATATAATCTCCATTTATCTCACCACTCTCACTCGGTATCTAGTTATCCGACTCCGGATACTGCGCAAAGTTTCCACGACTAGACATCACATCTCTCGACTAGTTCTCGTCCGACACCTGCCTTGACATCTGCATCCAATCCAACAACGATATTAGGTATCTAATATTTCCCCCCTATCCTAATAGTGGTGAACGACTCGGATTATCCTAAGTGCCTTTTGCGACTATTTACTCGATAAAACGTTTGAAAAAAAAAACGGATCCCAAAAGCCCTAAAACCATGCTCTGATACCACCCATTCTAACGCCCCCGGTCCGCGCTAGAACTCGGCCAGTCGGCACGGCTCGGAGACGCCACAATGGAAATGAATTCCCATAGAGTAGCTGAGGTTCAAAAACACATTCCGACCCTTTACCCACTCAAGGTTACCCATTTCCCCATTTGGGATCCACTTACACTACAATAAAAACTGAATATTGATACGATGATTAACGTCACAATAAAAAAATATTTGGTCACAATAATTTTTTTATGACGAAACTGAAACGAAATTTAAAATGTCACAATAAAATCGTCACAAATCCATGAAGGTCTCAAAAAAGTCACAAACAAATGTGACGATTAACAATAGTAACAATTCGTTACTAATTGTGACGACGTTAATATAGTCGCAAAAATGGACACATTTCGTGGCGGACGATACTGTCACAATTATGCCACAACTAGTGGCGATAAAATCGTAACATACTTGTCACAGATTATTACTACTCATATTTTTAAGTCATTGTCCCGTTATATTATGCGACCAAAATACAATCACAAATCCAACACAATTAGTGACTCGATTATAGTCACACAATGTCATGCTCTGTCCCGTTACATGGCCATTTTAACATATTAAAATTATCTATAAAACTAAATTTAGTGATATCCAGAAATTAAAACAACTTGACATGGCGTTATTCATTTACTCCTTTCTTATTGGAGTTTTGTAATTAAAAAAATAGAACGTAAAATAGGTCTATATATTGATGATCAAGATTCTTTGCTTTTGTATACTACATATTAGATCCTAAACTTTGAACAAATAAAAAGGGTGAAAATGAATTCAAATAATGTCAACCCCCCACAAAAACCATTACTTTTCGTAATGTTTTATTGAAACCGTGAGTTGGCCTTTTGATGCTTTGAACATCTCTTGCTTCTCATCACCTGACTTCTTCTTTGTCACTCAATTATCTTCTTCTTTGATGACGAAACTTTTGGTGTCTCCTTCAAGCAGTTGATCATTTGATTGTGCTTCTTTAATTTGGGTTCTTTGACATGATCGAAGCATATGATGATATTCCAACTTTTGTCCTTAAATGAAGATCACATATAATCAACGATTGATGCCGCTCCAACAAAACAAAAGTGTGGACGTAGAGGTGGATAGCTGACAGAGAATAGGATGTAAATAGGGTAGATATTATATAATGTATCTAAATTAGACAAAAAGATCCACATTAGAAGAAGCAGAATCACACCTTTTAATTAGCATTAACTGTTCATATTTCTGGAGATATAAAAAGAAGGGGATTTTGACTTCATGTTGCAAACAGTAGTGCCTGCAACTAAATACATCAAAAAAATCAAAACAAAGATTTTCTCTTAAAATATTAGATTTTGTGGTGATTTGGGTTACTGAAACCACCTTACGAAAGGAGGAAGAAGACGATCGGAGTCGTGGAATGTTGGATTTAGCGAACAATGAAGATGAATTCGTGGTGTTGAATGACGATTCCGTAAAAGTATTTACAGTTTTTTTTTCCAGAAGGGATGAATGGAAGAACAATTGAGATAAATCGATTGTGGGATATATATGGTGATTTAAAGAAAGTGAAATTGATGAAAATAATTAATAAAACTGGGAAGTTAATTTGGAGATCATGCATTGCAAAAGAGAGATCGTGGGATTTTTTTTTTTAAAACAAAGCATTGGAAATAAAAAGAAAAAATAACAAAGAAATTGAAACTGTTTTCTTATATAACTTTTTATACTCTTTTCAAAATTTTATGTATTATCAGATTTTTTTCTTTCCAAAATTGAAGCTGTTTTTTTATTTGACTTTTAGTTCACATGTTTTTATTTTTGTGATAAAATTGGTAATAATTATGTCACAATCTATGACCAAACGCAAAAGTCACTAAAACAGTGACAAATTGTGACATGATAGTTACAAAACTCTCGTAACTATACGTGACATAAGTTTAGTCACAATTATTGTATAATTTAGTTACCATATTTGGTCGCAAATCCGTATTTATATTTATGACTATATAATTCGTAACAAATTTAATATAATTAGTGACAAACGTTAGTTACTTTCAATTAAGACATAATATTATAACGAAATAGTAACGTTTTTATGACTAAATAAATACGTCACATTTTTGTAAGAAAATGGTTACAATTTTCTGACGAAAAAATGGTCGCAATTTTTCCGTAAGAATATTCAAATTTTTTTGTAGTGTTAGGCTTGCCAACCCTCACTTCACCCAAATGTTGTGTCGACTCGGACAAAGTCTTATCAGTTTGAAACCCGTATACTCTAAAATAAATACCGATTTCATTATTTTAGAGTTACGAAAATACAAGGAAAAACCACAACATAAACATCGTTTTTGTGGCCAAGGCATGAGGTCCAAAAGTACACGATACGAAAATACATATTTTAAGTTTTACAAAAGGACATTGAAAAACTACTCCGGGTTCCCTAGTGTTCACCACTCCCTCTAATCCCCTCTAAGGTTTCATGCAAAACAAGTAAAGTCATGAGTAATCTAGCATTACTCAATGAGCTCGGGTTCCCTAAGGAAACATTAGTTTAATCCCCACCCATAATCCCACATGCATAACATAAATAATCAGAGTACACAAAGAAGGAAGTAAGCAACACACAACACAACAAGAAGATAACGTTTCTTAAAGTTTTAATTAGGACCCGAATGCACTGCCTTCCTCAACACATCGTGAACACCCTAGTTATAACCACAAATGCATATAACTGGAACATCACCTTGGCTACACCATCGTGTAAGCGACACCGGGCCTTGGGTAGCTAACCCAGTCTCTATAGGTCCTTTGAACCCCTTGAGGTCACTTGCATCTCGTCAAGCACACCCCACGAACGAACAGAATCACAAGGAAAGGTCAGATACATCCCACTTGACCGTAGCATGCTTATGGAGTTAACTTAGATACTCTTCAAGCTCCACACACTACGATCTTCCAATCAACACTATGAAACATGCGGTTCGTTTTCAACGCACATGTTCATAAAGTTCTCTCTAAATGTCTCCCGAATACTAGCGAGTAGTGTCTTGACAATGCAACCATCCCTCTAAAGTGAATGGTGCTATTCTAACACAACCACTCCTATAGGGCAAGGTGCTTCGGTCTCAACTATCCTAGCTATTAGGTTAACAACCTCAACAAACTCAACCATAACAACAACAAAACTAAGAGAAGGGAGAATCGAGAACATGCAAGAAGGAAAATCAAACATGCAAAACAAAAACCGGAACTCACAATCACCGATGAATCTTCCTAACTCGACCGATGGTTTCTACTCGGGATCTCTCTTTCGGACTATCCTAAGGCTCGACGATCTCTTGCTCAGACTCTCTCTCTCTCTCTCGGGTTTTAAGGTTCGGACGATCTCTCTCTCTCTCTCGGGTTAAGGGTTCGGATGATTTCTCTCTCTCCCTCTCGGTTTGGGCAGAGTTTTGGTGCGAAAGCTTCTAAGGTGTAACTAAGGGGGGGGGGGTAAGGTTCTATTT
>Ga0041059_1002515_pt1 | contig 13544 bp, 10 predicted proteins | sample AraColnosormetaG_FD_56232 | JGI IMG/M metagenome (GOLD analysis project Ga0041059, IMG submission 56232) | Arabidopsis roots microbial communities from North Carolina, USA - Col MF nosort | ecosystem: Host-associated > Plants > Roots > Unclassified | place: USA: North Carolina | collected...
TTTTTTTTTTTTTTTGGTATTCCTTTTTTATTCTTTTATTATTATCATGGTTGGTATTTCTTTTTTATTAAATTTTTTTTTTGGTATTCCTTTTTTATTATTCCAATTTATCCATATGTATGCTCTTTCAGAATCTTGAAGAATCGAGAGTCCGCAGCACATTTAAAGCAGAAGAAGTTACAGTATATGATTAACTTGGAACACAGAATAAACTTTGTTGAGAACGAAAATGCTTCAATATTTGAAAAGATCAAGCTTTTGGAGGTGAAACATATCACATTAGCCACCATTAGCTTGTCATGTCTAAACGGTATTTATAAGAAGGTTACTTAAGTTTTATGGTTTTAATGTACATGCAGAATGATAAAACAATGATGATGAATGAGAAGAAGGAAATCATGATTCGAATTGAATCGATGGAGATACAGGCACAACTTCGGGATGGTACATCATCTTTATCTATCGATACTTTAGCAAGTCTTTTAGTTTGATTTTATGGTTTAAGTTTTACGCTGGTAATTGCATGAACTTTCTTGACCTCCCCCTTATTTTGGGTTGACCATGATAGTATTTACGACGATAAGATCTTCTTTATGTGCAATAATTTCCATCAGTAAAAAAGGAGCTAAATATATTGCATAAAAAGGAAAGTTTTTTGAATAAGTTTTAGTAGATCCATAACCGTAAAATACGGTTTTTCCGCTTTACCTGAAACTTAATGTGTAGGATGATGTATTTTTTTTATTGCGACGTATAAACAAAATAACGCATTTTGAATGAAACTTTTTACGTGAATCTTAACCACAACACCTTTTAAAAAAATCTCTTGCTTTTTAACTGTTGAATATTTGTTTTCATTTCCTTTATTGTTGCAGTCTTGACTGAACATTTGCACGGAGAAAGTGAAAGGCTAAAAGCTGCATTAATTTCGAACGAAAATGGGAATGGAAAAGTCCAAAAGCTAAGGATGGCAACTTGTGAAGTATTGCAGAACCGTCATGAATTCGACAAATCAAACATGGAAGTAATGGACTCAAACATGATCAATTGGTCGCAACCAAACCCTGGTTTTAATGGATGAATCTAACGAAGTTGAGGTGACTTTAGGAACTCAATGGGATTAAGGATCGAAGTTATAGTCCTCTTAAGTTCTTTCAGTGTATCTAATTTATGTTCATGGTCATGTTAAGAGTAAAAATTAATAGTAATCGTGAGAATTCTCTAAGATGATATGACCTTTTTATGTTTTGTTTTATCCAGTTCTTCCATTTTTCAATAAAACTATTTTTTTTATTCGCTCGTACATGTCGTTTTTTTTGTCCCTAATTTAAGTTTTTTTTATCATATTTTTTTAGAGCTTAGAAGAGCCTATCCTAAAGAATATTGTTTACATAAGTAATACGACGCAGTTGAGTACAAATCTTTCGTGCGGGATTGTCCGCTTTTATATTTGCACTACGAGATATTAAGTATAAAGAGAAAGTTGTGAATTATTCTTGTCGCTCTGTAAATCCTCAAAATATGTTGAAAACGCTGTCCATTCGTTTGAAGAAGAGACCATCTTCACTAGGTTAGAACAGTATTTAAAAGATGTTAATTCTTGATTGTCGGCATCAATCATATATTTCATCGCCCAAAGTATAGCTTCGACATCTATGAAGTGGAGATAGACTTCTACGCAGATTGGCAACTCCTATGTTTGCCGACTCTCCATTTGATGAGATGGAAAACCACCCTAATCCACAAAACTTATCTTTTCTTTTCCATGATATATCCACAAAGCAACAAAATCCAAAATAAATATTATCTTTAATTTTAGTTCTCTATAATATTTTAAATATTTTGTATTAATATACTTTTAAATAATTTATCATCTAATTAATTTATGTTTCTTTTTTAACTTCTAATTTATAAGTTTTCATATTAGGTTGCAATGCAAAATTTAAATATAAAAGACCCTTTAGTTGTTAAAAATTACATCAAATGTCATAGATAATAAAATATCTAAGAGTAATAAAAAAGAATAAAGAACGAGCATTTTCGTCATAATAGAAAAAGAAAAAGACAGCAAACCTAAATCTTTCCCTATTTGGAGAGTACTATTCGGACCACATAATTTTGAGATATTTGTACCGCTATCAATAACAGAAAAGTAGCCAATTTAATCTAAGATAGTTAATGAGATTTCAACAACTAATATGTAAATTGATTCATATTGGTATACTATGAGTATATTCCAATAACAAATTATAAAAAATTAATGTACTATTCTCTTTGTTTATATTGCTAAATAGGGAAAATTAGGAAAAATGATATCTACCACTTTTTTGTCCATATTTTATTTTTTGGTGAAAGTGTCCATACTTTAATTTGTTTTCAAAAAAAGAAAACCACAATAACATGTAAATATACAAATATAGACATGTTTTGAAGTGAAATTTTATTGGTTTTATTGAAAAAGTTTATCTTTTAATAGATAAAGTTTCGTCTACTTTTGTTAGAACACGTTTTCAAGAGTTCTATGAAAGTAAGAATGTGTATTCTACATTTTTGTACACGTTTTACCAATTTTAGATTAGTTTCCTAATCTTAATAATTCAGAAGTCTGAATATCAAATTTCTAAAATATTTGAAACACGCATTATACGATCTGCTCTATGCTCTAAATATTTTGGACTAGTCATTCTACTAATTACTTCATCATATGCTATTGCTAGAATTGTAGGGGAATGTATTTTAACAATGATTTTGGAAAATTTTGCNTTTTTTTTTTTTTGTTAAAATCACCTGTTATGCAATTTGGGATTTTAAAATCTCTTCTCAAATTTCATGTTATGTAAAATCATTCCAAATCATTTATAATCTCATGTTATTCAATCATGAATTTCTAAAAACCATAACAAATTCTTTATTATTTCATACAATAAAATTTGTTTTAAAAAATATTGAAAACTGATTTGGTGAGCCTATGGATACCTTTTTAGTGTAACAATAAGAACTAAACAATCACACCTCTAGAGGTGGTATTTGATTTATAAAAAAAAGAACTAACAACATGTGGTTAACGAAATTAAACTATTGAACAATCTCCTCTCTTCATCCTCGTCTTCATCTCCCTCGATCTTGATCCCTTGAAAAAAATAACATAAGAGATCCTAAAACCAAAGTCCCCATTTACCTCGAATTATGTACAAGGACTAAAGTCAAAAGAGTCTGGTGATGACTCACTTCCCATCCTCAGAAGTCTCGAGCAACCTCAATCGGATTCTCGAGGAGCACAAACGGTTACAAATAGATGAATAAAACCATTTGACGATTAAAAGTCAAATTGTTGCTAGGTCGGTTTTGATCTTCAGTTCTCATGTTTGTTTCTTTGCTAATAACATAATAGAGCTTTATTTGTGAAATTGATTAATTAAGATGGAATTTTGAGTGGGTTTATTAGTCGTCAAGCATGGTGGTGAATCTCGTTATGCTTATGTGTATCACTTTAATTTTCCTTGCTGATACTAATACTAAAGAGCCATAAAAATTTATGGATTGATTTGTTGAAAAATTGTAAGTAAATCCGAGGTTTATAACACTAGATTTTTGAAATTAGGTTGATGGAGAGGCATAAGTTTTTGCTTTGAGCTTAATCATGAATTCCACCATTATTAATAATGTTTTTGAAATTCAAACGACATGTTAAAGAAGTTACCACAAACCAAAATTCAAGGCATGTTTTCATGGCTAGTTGGACTTGTTACTTGTTGATAGTGATTCCAAGTACTTTTTAGCCTTTGAGTAATTCACTGATTGATTCTACCATCTGCAAATTTTTAGAAAATCCCAATTTTTCTATTTTTTTTGTGCTAAAAGTCTCACCAAATCATCTATTATTATCTCTTTGAAATCTCACCAAATTATAAATTATCTATACCTTTTTGAAACGAAAAATAATAATTCAACCAAAATTATCCTAAAAACTCACTTAAATCTCTTCAAATCCAAAATTTCCTAAATTCCACCTAACCCTTCTAAATCTTTAATTGAATACTACTTCTTTAGATGTGTCATCCATGTTATGACATATACCTGTATTAGTAACCGTTGGCAAAGACATGTGCATTAATCTAGAATTCAGAATTTCTAAACTTGAATTTACGAGACAATCATTGGAGCTAGATGCATTCACTTTCTGCTCTAGTGATGTGGCATCTACTACTTGTCTTTTAGAGCAAGTTGCATCAAAATGTCCCTTCTTATGACATCTATAACATGTTGGTTCATGTGATTTCAAAGAATCATAGGACTGACCTTTCTTTAGTTCAGCATGCGGTTGAGTATATAATTCAATTACCGGTATGAGGCTCGGGTTTTCTTTTGCACATGTACCAATCTCATTCTTCTTAGCGGGATCTTGATTCGCATTTTGATTTGAACTAACACGTAGATTTGTAGAGTTCTCTCAGCTTGGTTCCTTTGGATGGTAAGTGTGTTGACTAGGTTGGGGAAGACTGTGTGGTGCGTATCTCTCCCTCATAAAAAACTTAAGTACTTATCTACGTTGAGTTCCCATTATAGATAATCTCTCTCACGTCTTGCAAACTCAGAAGATTCAGGTCCAAAATACTCATAATCATTTTCTAGAAATAACCTGAGTTTTGTTTGGTAGGTTCCGGTGGGGTTGGATAGTAGTGGGTCTCGTCGAGTGCCATATTTCAGCTCGTCTTCTCTTAGATTACTGATTCTTGAGTCTCTCTCAGCTATGTAATCATATGGTTTATGTAACGCCTCAACCGCCCCTACCAATGGGCCTCACGTCCTCTCTCGGGCCCATGGGCCCACCTCTGTCCGACGGTGGGTGAGCCATGTGCGAGAGGCTTTAAATACTTGTTACCGACCCTTCAAATCACCACATGATCTTTCCCCATGCTTTGTCCTCATTCACATTGTTCCGATAATCACTTCCCGGAAGGGTCACCCATCCTGAAACTACTCTATCCCAAGTACGCTTAACTGTGGAGTTCTCTCAAGATGTTTGATAGAAAAGATAAGTGCAATTTGGTCACATAGGTGGCCAAATCAATTCTTCAAACTTCTCCGCATGCACCACCATATTCCTGAAACCGGGGTGTTACAGTTTACGTCACATTGATGTTCTCTGAGTCACTTCTTGAGTTATTTTATGTACTACTCGTGGATTTGTGTGAAAGAACTTGTGTCTCGGTTTTACTTGACGTGATGCTGTAGGCAGTCAATAAAAGAAAGTGTGACGGTCAATCTTATCTTCACGCCTTTGAGGACTTTGGCAATGGTATTCCTTCGTTGTTGCCCCTTTATAGTCCATGACTTCTCTTTGCTTAACATAATTTTCTTTTCCTGAAAAAGAAATATCTCGAGTCAATGGAGATTACGAATCATGGCTGCAAAATCATCATTAAATTTAATCCATGGTTTACAATAGCCTTTATTGGTTATGTATGAGTCAGGCGGTTCAGGTTCTTGTATTTCACAGCCAAGTTCATCCTCAAAATCTGATTCAGAGTACTCTTCATGCCATAGTTTTTCATACCTCTCATTGAAACACATCTCTTGGTTGGTTTCTTCCTTCTCCATATCGTATGATGTCATTGTTGCTCTCTTTTTTTGTGGAATTCCTTCAACAAACAAGACAAAGATGTATCAAACGTAAATCAACAAAATAAGGTAAAGAGGACAAAATATGGAAACTTTTTATTTTCTAAAATCAATGCAAAAATAAAATTCGAAAATCTAAAGTATCAAAACAGAAAACGAATTTTAATTTTTCTTTTCTAGTTTTATGAAGATAAAAGTTTTTCAAACTTCAACAAAATATGATTTTTATGGTTGTTTATGTTCTGTTTTTAATAAATCAAAAGTAAATAATAAACTAAAGGATTATTTTTATATAAAAAATAAAGATACTGAAGCAAATAAACAATAGCAAAGGAAGAAACTAGTTTTATTTCGTTTTTAAATTTATAAAAATTAAACAACAAAACGGAAATAGTAAAAGATATACAGTTGGTTGAAGAGATACAACCTTGGGGATATGAGCTTTTGAATTTATGATACCAAGATGATGCAAGAATTGGAGCAAATCTAACTTTAGATCACTTGATGATCAATGCAAGAATTTGAGCAAATCCAACTTTAGAACACTTTATGATCAAGAGTTCCAAGCTTGCCACTCGGAAGGTGGGATGATGAAGGTGGGTGATCTGACACAATGGCGATCATTTCTCTCGCGTGGGCTCGATTTAAGGGGAATTGATGGATAGATGGGTGATTGAATTGCTCAATCAGTGGGGTAGTCGACTCACTCGATCAATGAACAAATGAAGGATGTTGAATCCCTCAACAAACTTAATCCGCATATTACTGAAGTACTTAGTGATTCACTCACAAAGAACTACAAACCAACTGAGAAAGACACAACTTTGACTAGAAAACGTTTCTACACCTTTTAAATGATCAAGGATCCTTTACAATGAACGAAATAATTAGCTTATATAGACTAAATACAATAGTCTACTACTTTAAATCAAGAAACAAATCGCAATATTTAATGAAATATGGTCTTGGACATTATTGTAGAATCTGTCCAAATAAGGCAAGTGAGGTGTGCCTTGTATCTTCTCAACTTGGGGAGGAAATTGTGACGCCTTGGGAGATTCCTTATGCTCTGGAATGTCTTAAGCAGACGCTTAAACAAAAGGGGAAAGAGCCATGACACAATGATGATAAACGGGTCCACATATGGTAAGTATAGCTCATAATTGATCCGTCTGATCAAGTGTGGTGTGGTGTATCTTAAAGCACATAGTGAAGCCTCTAAGTGAACTAGAAACTCTCGAGACCGTGAAACAAAGCTTTGATACTCATCCAAATGTAGAATAAAGAAGATTTCCTTGTGAAGCTTCATTCTGTGTGGTACATCAAAAGGTAGTTCAGCGAGTAGATTAGCAAGTAGTTCAACAAGTAGTTCAGTGAGTAGATCAGCAAGTAGTTCAACGAGTAGTTTAGTCGGTCTGTCAACAAATACATCAGCTATATGTACTTTTGATATCTTCAAATCAATTTTTTGTAAATGATTCCTTGATGAATTGATGTTGTCTCGTTAATTTTTTTTTGAGGTAAACCCATTGGGCAAACCCTATACTGCTCACATTTACAACCTTTAGGCTTAGCGCGATTTCGAACATATGATTTGAAGTATCCCAAAGTCTTGTAGATAAGTGAGTTAAGTAAGTTTCTAGTTGTGTAAATATATAAACATAAGAATGTAAAAAAAAAAAAAACTCAATCGGATATATCCAACGAAATGGAACTGGCCCACCGAGTTTTGCCACTACTGTGAGATGTACTACTAAATGTACCAACACAGTGAAAAATGATGGAGGAAAAAGCATCTTCATACGACATAAAGTCTAAACAATACGATCTTGTAATTGATCAAGCTCATCGTTATCGAGAACCTTTGCAGAGATATCCCTAGAAAAATGACAAAGCTCGACAATGGCTGATGCAACTTCTGTTGGCAATGCATTCTTAACTGCGACGGAAAACAAATCTCTCATTATCACGTGACAGTCGTGGTTTTTAAGCCTGAAAACTTTTAACTTTTAACATTAACACAACTTGAGAAATAAGAAGCATAACCATCACGGAGTTTTACATTCTTTAAGAGACTTAAGGAAATGTCTTTCCCATCATTGTTCAGAGTAAAACATGCAGCTTTATACTTCTCATTATCATCAGGCCACAAGTCAGAACGTATACCTAGTTCACATAGATCTTTTTTAGCACTCAGATTATCTTTTGATTTTATTTTATTTTGTCATCTAAAAATGTGTAAACTAAATTGTCAAACCCATTCCTCTCTATACGCATGACATCCAAATTGTGCTGCAACATAATAAATTCTCAATAAGACAACTCAACAAATATTTTTTTTCTTCCATTGCTGAGTACCACTTGTAGTAACACTTACTGAAGCACCACTTCGATCTCTTTTTCTTCCAACTAAGCGTGGTTCTTACGTAGAGTAACATTAACTTGTTCTACTTGATGGATAACTGTAGAACCTGAAAATATGGTCGGTGGAAATGTGGTTTCTATTGTTCTGCCAAAATTACTTTTATCTTGACGATAACAATGATCTTGAGGAAGAAAACGGTTGTGACCCATAATTGTTTTTTTCCCATGGCGTAAACGTTCTCCGATGCCATCAAAATTACAACTTGGACAAGCCAAGGTCGAATACGTATTGCAGCCTGACAAACTTCCAAGACTGGGAAAATCACTAACTGTCCACATAATGGTTGCTCGCATTTCAAATGTTTGATTTGTGTAACCATCTAGTGTTTTAATTCCATTAGACCACAATTCCTTCAAATCTTTGATAATTAGTTGCAAATAGACATCAATTTCTTTACTAGGCATATGCTTTCCAGGGATAACCATAGAGATGATCATTTATGTTTGCTGCATTGCCATCCATGGTGGAAAATTATAAGGAAATAATATCACTGGCCATATGCTATAATTAGTACTCATGGTCCCAAATTGGTTAAAACCGTCAGTTGCTAAACCTAGTTTAAAATTTCTTGGGTCATATGCAAATTCAGAATATGTTTTGATCAAATGCCTTCCAAGCACTTCCATCTCTTGGATGTCGAAGATTCCCATCATTATTACTAGAAGTTATGTGCCATTTCTATGGGATACAATTTTTGATGACATGAATAAACGTTGAGGTCGGGGCTTTAGAGGAAAATAACGCAAAAATTGCAGGAGCTTTACTCGTTATGTTCTCTGATCAAGTTCATGTACTCTTTACTTAAGTTGTTTCTTTCCAACGAGAGGCTTTACAAACTTTGCATGTTTCTTTGGACATGCATGAATTGACTCATAAGTCAATCCTAGTTTGCGAATAAATGTTTTCATGTATTTAAATGAACCTGGCAATTTGGCATGCGTAAATGCTTCTTTCAGCAAATCAAGTACCATAGATATCCCCTTGTCGCTAATTCCACACATACATTTGATATTTGAGTCCTTTCTAGTCTTTTTCTGGTTTTACATGTTTGGGATTCATTTGGAGATAATGGAGCATTCTGAAGGAAAATAGAGAATTTATGCTTCTCAAGAAATTCAAAGACGAAAAACCGCGTAGGTGTCGAGCGACAACACCCCTGGTGTCGAGCGACACCAATACCTGACGGCAATTCGAAGACGCAACTTATTGATGTCTTGAAGATTTTCAAATTCGGCCCAGAACTTTCCCTTATTTCTAAAGAAAGTCCATCACGTTTTTAGGTCATATATATAGTTTTAAAGGTCATTGTTTAGACCTAAGCTTGGAAAGGCTGATCTCCTTTTCTCTTTTGTACTTGGGAGCAAAACCTTATGGAGACTCCCTTTAGAGAAGATCTTTCTTACTCTATCTCTTGTTCTTTTCATTATTGAAATCTTATTTAGACTATGATTTGTGTTTCTTTGATCATGTTAGAGTAGTTTTCTTGTTAGGGTTAGGGTTTCTCATTATGGATTTAGATGATTTAGTAGATTTCTCCCTTGCAAGGTTATCTGTAGGATTCTTCATGTTAAATGTTCTTAATGCTAGTTTTAGAGTAACTAACTCGAACTTGATATTAGACAATAGGTATACCCACCATAGGTACATGTTATCAGAACTATCATAGATGAACTTAAGGATTTAAGAAAGAATAGGTAGGCTCATAGAAGAGCTCTGGTTTAGATACGTAGGTGAACTAATCAAACTTGATAATAATGCATGCTTAAGTATAGGATTTCTCGGCTTCTCCGGTAATTTTTAGCTCTAGGCCGAGAGTTTCGCGGAACACCACTTGTTTTTCTAATATCATAGTTTGAGTTCGAGATTGGTGCGATAAAAACCTAGCTATTAATCGATCTACTAATCATTTGTTTCATGAGAATACCATAAGCCTAACGCTTTTATGATCTTGTCGTACAACCTCAAAATCTGCTATTGCTTACTTTTTGTTTCTTTTTATTTTTATTACTATTTTACTTAGCTTAATTCGATAGTCATTAGTTTACTGCGTGATCTGAGAACTTTGTGAATTCGATCCCTAAGTGCTGCAACTGACCTCTTTATTTGAGAGAGTGGTCTTAGGATTAATTTGACTTATATCGTCGTTGCCAAAGTTCTCTGTGATTCAACATTAGACTAAGTGTAGAATTTAGCCTAAGTGTTTATTTTCTTTATTTTGTTACTCACGCGTTTTCTTTCTTCTTTTTCTTGTGACAAGGGAACTACAAGATGGAATGTAACAAACTGCTGGCAAATTTCGACGACAGTGTCGAACGACACCATTAGGGTGTCGATCGACACAATTTGCAGAATAGACCAGCTACCATAGGCGACTTCAACAGAGCTGATCTTTTCTACTCCAATCGATCAACGATCCAGCTACCTCCTTTTATAAGAGAAGACTTTGCCATTCACCCTGCCTACTATAATCTTGTTTCACGAGGAAAGTTTCGAGGTGCTTCTAATGAATCACCAGTAGATCATCTAGAAGTCTTTGAAGACTTAGTGTCCTCAATCAAAGCAGATGGTCTACCAGCTGATTATCATTTTTGCAAACTCTTCCCACACTCTCTCGCGGGCAGAGGGACATTATGGCTGCGACAACTAGAACCAGGTTCACTAACCAATTGAACTGACACGAAGAACGCATTCATGATCCACTTCCTTGATTATTCAGTGGACGAATTACTGAGGGAGAAGATCTCTTCGTTTTCTCAAGATTCAACAGAAGGTTTGAAGGCAGCTTTGATCAGATTCAAATCATATCAGAGGGATTGCCCTCAACATGGTTTCCAGGAAAGCCAGCTCATCAACATATTCTTCCGCGCAATCGATAAGCAGTATCGGTTTTGTTTTGATGGTGCAAGTGATGGCAATTTCATGAAAAGGACTCCAAGCGAAGCATTGGTACTTATAAACAACGCTATCACAAGTCTCTCAACTTAGGACATAGAAAGTGATCGGAGAAAAGCGGCTGAGGTTTCCGACAAGTGCAGAGCAGAACAAGGATCTACACACATTGCTTCTCCATATATCCCTTCTTACATCCAAGCCCACCCACCAACCGTTGCTCAGAGTAGAACTGAAGCCATGCTAGAGGAATTACTCAGACTTTCAAAATCGTTTTTTGAACTGAAAGCAAAAGCCAGGAAACTCCAGGAGTCTGCTTATAGAAATGAGAATCGAGTTGATTTTGACAGTGCATAGGTAGAGTCGACCCACACCGACCTTCTACAAGAAAAGTCACGTTGTGACAACGCTATCACGACCAAAGTCGGCCCCGACAGTGTCGACCGACACCACCTGGGTGTCGATCGACACAAGTACCACACAGATAGGCTAGTGTTGACGTTTGACAGAGTAGGATCGATGCCAAACACTAGTGTGACCCACACTCACCTAGTGGTGATCGACACTGGACTTAGACTGCACCAATATGCCTTGAATCTCCACCTATTACTAGACAAGTCTACACACCAGAAGTGTAACGTCCGTGAACCGGAAAATCGGTTAGGGTTTGTATTTAAATCGCCCGGTTCAATCGGTTGGGTTAATGAAAACCCTAGAGTGTGCCTTTAAAAGAAGGAAACTCGAAATTAGGGATTTTGTTAGCCACTTTTCGTTTTATAAAGGAGAAAAAGAGAGAGAAGGAGAAGGACCAAAATCGTTAGGGTTTGGGAGGAAACAGTTTCGACATACCAAATCGTTGTTAAAGGTAACGAAATTTGGTAGAGTTATTCCCAAGTCTTTTATCGTCATTCTCCTTTTTACAGAAGTGGATTTGGATTTAAATTCGTTGAGTTATTTGCAGTTTCGTGAGACACGTTTTCTCAGACGCGAATTAGGACTAGCGCGGATTGTAACTGTGATCGTGGTCTCATCTGGTTTCCGATCAATACAAGATTTTGGGGAAGCTTCATGACATCTAAGGATAGTGTTTCAACGGAGGGATTTGATAGTTAACGGTTGGTCTTTATTTTAGGGATTCGTCTTTGAGACTGTTTGTTTCTGTTTTTCAGTCCAGTTTGCTTCAACTTTGCTTTTGGTTGTGTGACTTGTTGTATGACATTTCTGAACTGTTTTAGATGCAAGGAGAGTCTTGTAACATCCCCGATCCGAACTAGGATCAAGGGGAAGGGCTGGGACGAGACTTGTAGAGAGTCGGGTGAGAAAACTCGTCCCAAGTCCTGAAGAAGGGCGGCCAATCGGGAAAAACACGAATGGCCAAGAGCCCGAGGGAAAGAAGATGGAGTGAATAGCTCGGGAAGCTAAGTAGGAAGCTAGGGCAGCTCAGCAAAACTCAGAGAAGGTTGGGGAAGCTCGGCCAACTCAAAGGGAAGCTCGACCAGCTCACCGGTAAGCTCGACCAGCTCGGGAGACTACTAGCTAGCTCCACTAGCTCGACCTAGCTGGATGGGGAGTGAGGCGGTTACTCGGCGGTTACCCGGACGGTTGCCGAACGGTTCCCCCGGCAGTTACCTTGAGCGGTTACCCGGCGGTTACCGGGCTATAAGGATGCGCCACGTGTGTGGTTGGGAAGGAAGCGCACTGAAGGATCCAGAAGGACCTAGAGGCGCCCGTTCGCAAGAACGGTTACTCGCCCCTTCCTTATAAATAACTCGCCCTTCGGCCAAGGAAAGAACACAAGTCCATACACCGAAACTCTCACCAAACTCAGAAAAGAAACGTGATCTTTCTAAGGGTGCGAGAGAACGGAACAAGATGGCCGAGTTAGAGACCATGGGCACTCCCGGCGGCCTTGGGCCGACGGAGGCCGAGGAAGCGAATGGTCGAACGACCAAGGTGAGGCATAACCGTACCGACCTTAGGCCGAACGGTCTTAAAAGGGCTCGGGAATTCGGTTGATGCGATCTATCCTTCTAATATTCTGTTCTAACGATTGAGTTATGTGTGGGGGGTGAAACATGGGGAGCATCATAGCATATGCATGATCGCTAAGTGTAAACTACGGCATACTCATGATTCGTTAATTTCAGGATTTGACCAAATTCGTGGGAAGGATTTGGCTTAGCTGCAAGGATGGTTGTTCGGGCAAGTGGGTGGTGTTTAAGTCAAAGTATTGGATCGAATGATTGTAATAGCCTATAGTGCAAACACTCATGTCGTTCGAAACCTTATATGAATAAAGTTGGCTTGTTTCTTTATGTGAATTTGTCTCTTTTTACTTATGAATCTCAGAATTTCCGCTGCCAATTACACTTAGAGCGAATTCGGATAGGACCCGAGGACACTTGAGTTATCCTCGGATGGGAACAACCTCACCGGACGGACAGCCCGGGATGGGACGTTTCAAGTCTCTCCTGAGTTTAATTGTTGTTAGAATCAATTTGTTAAGTTGAGTGCGTGACCATGAGCTTATCTGAGCGATTGGGTTGTATGATTTGTTTTGTGGGATGATATGTAGGTGTGGTGAATGTGTTTTTGGGTGAATTGTTCA
>Ga0041059_1002516_pt1 | contig 13544 bp, 15 predicted proteins | sample AraColnosormetaG_FD_56232 | JGI IMG/M metagenome (GOLD analysis project Ga0041059, IMG submission 56232) | Arabidopsis roots microbial communities from North Carolina, USA - Col MF nosort | ecosystem: Host-associated > Plants > Roots > Unclassified | place: USA: North Carolina | collected...
TTGAAAAAAAAAAAAAAAAAACCATTTCTAAGTAATTACGAATGTATTTTTAATTTGGTTAGTAATGTATAGAAATAACCATATTGGTAAATGGTTATTGGATACGGAGAATAAAGTCTTTAGAAGTTAGACCTCAATTATTGGAACAAGATCTATGTTTTACCGAAAAAAGATCTATGTTTTACTTACAGAGACAGATTAAACCTATCCAAATGAGAGGACCAAGTTAATTTGAAACTAAAGAAAAAAACTACAATATAATAATGAGATCAGATGAAAGTACCTGTGACTTTGTGAAGAGGTGACGAAACGAAGAAGAAGAGAAGAAGACGACGAGAACAGAAAAACGAAAGAGCGATAGCAATTAATGCTTCTTTGGGTGTCTTGTGAATATGGATGTTAATGTGAATGTGAGCTTTTTTTGTTGGAAGGTCCAAAAAACAAATCTCTTTCTTCCACTGGCCCTTTTGCTTCTCCATTTATATTTGTGTTTTACATTCACATGTAATATTATCATATATGCATACATTTTTTTATTTATTATATTTTATACATTTTCTTTCAATGTACACATTCTTGCCACGTGTTCTTCTCGTAAAGTTTTTTGTTTATGTTTTTATATTCGCAAATATAAAGTTTTTCTCGACATCGAAATTTACTAAATCTAACGAATCATCATAGTCTCTCATGTAGTCCTACCGTTTCATACAAGATAATAATTAATGTCATGGCCTAATTATTTGGCTCTGATTGTTTTCGGAGGGAGACATGAATTTTTTAGGCACAAGACAAAATTTTAAAATTATTGAAAACGATATATGAAGGAAATCGTTAGGAATATCATCTTCTATATTTGTATTATTTATAACATAAAGAAAATTATTTTTCTTTTTCTAGTTTAGGTGAATCTTGGTACAATTTGGACATGAAGTCAAAAGTTGATTTCCCATTTAATCTAGAACCAACGCACAAGAAAATTAGGTTTCAACTATTACGTTTAGGGGAACTTTTTAAGAAATTATGACGAATGAAATCAAATTAAATGTAAAAAAATATAGAAACTAAATTAGTTTCTTTTCTATTTACAAAAACAAAGTAAATAATTTTAGATTGGTAATTATATTAACAGTCTATACTCTATACTTACCACAATGGTAAAATATGACCAACTACAGTTTTAAGTTTTGACTAATTTGTTTGTAGCGTCAAAAGCTGGAACATAACTTTTTATTTCCTCAGTGAGTGACAACTGGTAAAACAGATCTAAAGGTAAATAGTGTTTATCTCTATAAAAACCAGTCCATTCACATCTCTAGTTTAACCGGCGAGTAAACCAAAAAACCAACGTAAACCGGTGGCACATCGAGCAACTTATTAACGTTTGGACTTTAGACCTCCGGGTTTTGTAAACCACAGCCAGTCCTGACTACAGCTAAGGTAGTTCCTTACCACATGTAACTGACGTAAAACCAAAATTAATTAGTTGTTAAACTTTTGTCGTGTGTTTATTTGATCAGGATTAATAAACTATGAGAATTGTCTTACCTCACAATCCATCTTCTTAACTGCTATACGTTATTTTATTAAGTTATCTTTAGAGCGATGATTACGTCCTCATAATCTCATTCATTATTCACGTACCTATCACCGAATGATAAAACTGATACCAAAGTTTTAATGCAATCATATATAATTGCACTAATTTAAAAAATTAAAATAAAAACATATAAATGCACTTATTTTGGTATTTCTTAGTAAGAAATATAAGATAGTGGTAACATTTTGGAAACTTCTCGATCGCCCAAAATAAATAAAATTGCATCTCATACAAGTCTACCACAAAACGTTATGAAAGTTTGTTAGCGGAATAGAGTCTACATATACTGTCTACGATTTGTAACCACTAATCTTAATCTATGAAACTATTAAATCATTGTACTATGAAGGAATAATATTAAATTCGGATGCTAATCAGCGAGCACTAAATTATTGGATTATGTAACAAGTGGTCTTCGACGAATGACCAGCATTTTTAAAGGGGATTTTGTATACGATTGACAATGACTCACTGATTAATTAAGCATTCAGCGCATAATTAATTATTTCATTTCTGATAGGTGGCGAAAATCGGCGATTAATCATAATAATCAATTAGAGAGATTTTATTTGTATAGTTTTCATGATAGTCACAATTATGTAAATAAAATCGAGATATTAATTAGTTTGCGTACCGATGGGTTGTCGTCAGGTTAGAACTTTGATCATCATAAACAAAGTATGAAGCATCATCATCATTCTCATCTCCATCTTTTTAAAATAATTTACGATTTGAAATTATGCACTTTGTCTAATCGCTGTCTACTGTCTATTACTTTCACTATATCCCAAATCCAAATTTATATATGAACAAAACTTCTTTTTCATTTATTTTTAGAAAAAGTCTTTCAGAAATTTTCCTTTATCGAAACTGAATACGAATATATTGTTTTTATTGGCCGACTTAAACTATATGTAAGCTATAGAGTAGTCTGCTCGTTTAATCTTGAAAACTAAGCCGACAGAAAATATTGAAATCTCTGGATAGAAAATTCTTAACTAAAATAACAATTATAAAAAATGATACAATCAAAACCGCAAAAACCAAGTTTTATGAACTATATCTGAATCTTATTGATCGTTTTTTAAAGATAAATAATTATTTTGTTGTTGATGAAAACCACAAACTTCGAGTCCCTATTAGGCTCCCTTAATATAAACCATACCGGAAGTTCGAATCTAAACCAAGAATGTTTATCAAAAGTCTAGAGACGTTTATGCATTAAATCGAATCGCCGACCACATTATTTAAACGTTACTACTATACTATCATGAGTTTAATAAATGCGACGGTCCATTTAAAATAACGGGTCCACTATTATTATTTGACACATAACCACAAAATTTATTAGGTCCATTATCAATGTTGGGCCTATCGTTAGCTGTCGTCAATAGCTGGTTCTTAAATTTTGAGGAGTATGGGTTTCATTGTCACATTTCAAACATCATGCCCAAATTGATAGATTTCGTAAATAATATGGCAATTTTGATAAAACTAGAGAAAAGAATATGGATAAAAAGAACCGTTTGAAGAAATTTATCTTACGCGGCGGATAAGAGGAAAAAAGATGCAAACGCTTCTCTGTCAGCCATGTAAGTCTCTTCCTATACTCACTGCTTCGTCGTCGTCGTCGTTGATTCGTAGCTCCGGTGATGTGCGAGAATGTATCGATTTTAGAGCGTCGGAGAAAGTCTCGAAGTTTCAATTTCATGTAACCCTAAGCCCCTTTGCCTTTCGTGGTTTCTCAATATGTCGCGAATTTGCTGTTCGTGGAGCTTATGGGATTAGATTTTGCTCACGAGAAGATGTTTCCGGTGTTGGAAATGGAGGAATCGTGGCGGAGGAGGAGATTGAGCTATTGAACAAGCCGAATCCTTTACCAAAATCAGAAAATGAGGAGAGTGGTAAAGCAGACGATGACGCGATTCTGGAGCCGTTTTTGAAATTCTTTAAACCGGAAGAAGAAGGGGAAGGAATTGAATCGGAAGTTTCGGATGAGACGGATAGAGTCAGCGTAGAGTATTATGATCCTAAACCAGGTGATTTTGTGGTTGGTGTTGTGGTTTCGGGTAATGAGAATAAGCTTGATGTGAATATTGGTGCAGATATGTTGGGAACTATGTTGACGAAAGAGATACTTCCTTTGTATGATAAAGAGTTGGATTATTTGTTGTGTGATTTGAAGTATGATGCTGAAGAGTTTTTGGTTAATGGGAAAATGGGGATTGTTAAGGATGATGATGAAGGTGTTGAGATTGCGGAGTTTGCTCGGCAAGGTAGGCCGGTGGTGGAGATTGGGACGGTTGTTTTCGCGGAGGTTTTAGGGAGGACGTTGAGTGGAAGACCTTTGCTTTCTTCTAGACGGTATTTTCGGAGAATCGCTTGGCACCGAGTGAGGCAGGTTCTTTTCTTGTGCCTTGATTTATTCATTCTTTGGATTCAAGAACTGTTCTTGGTTTGAAGTATTTTGTGTCATTGAGAAGCATCTAATGAAGAGTGAATTGTTATGTGGCAGATCAAACAACTTAATGAGCCTATTGAAGTTAAGATAACAGAGTGGAATACTGGAGGGCTTCTCACCAGAATTGAGGTTGCTGAATTTTTCGTGTTGATTTTGAGGATTTACATCTTGCTCACAACATAGCTCATTGTTGGCTTAATTTATAGGGCTTGAGAGCTTTTATTCCGAAGCAGGAACTGGTGAAGAAAGTGAACACTTTCACCGAGTTGAAGGAAAACGTAAAGCAAGAGTTTCATCTTCCACTGTAACAATTTTGTTTTTCTGCTGAATCGCAGTAGGCTTTTGGCTTTACTGTTCTGCGTTTTCTCAGGCCTTTTTTCGTGTTGCAGGTGGGTCGTAGATTCCTTGTGCAGATAACGCGATTGAACGAAGACAAAAACGACTTGATACTGAGTGAAAAAGTAGCCTGGGTTAGTTCCTTCCCCTTTTTCATGTCTTCATAAGAAAAACCAACAATGAGGCTAATGCTTTATCACATAATGCCTCAGGAGAAGCTGTACCTTCGAGAAGGAACACTCTTAGAAGGAACAGTTGTCAAAATCTTACCATATGGAGCTCAAGTCAAACTTGGGGATAGTAGCAGAAGGTTAGTTCATTGCCTATTGTTTCCATAAATTTGTCCTTCTCAGTGACTACTAGTTTTGAATTCAGTGCGTTTGCCATAATAATGTTTCGACAGTGGACTGCTACACATTTCAAACATAACTCGAAGAAGAATTGGATCGGTGAGCGATGTGCTTCAGGTGGACGAAAGTGTAAAGGTTCTGGTTGTGAAATCTCTATTTCCAGACAAGATCTCTCTTAGGTAAAAACAACTAATATTCCAAAATCAACTACCACCTCAGTAGTCAGTAACAACTATTTTGTTTTCTACAGCATTGCTGATCTTGAAAGCGAACCAGGATTGTTCATCTCAGACAGAGAGGTACAACTTGAGCTATGGACCTAACTTATCTTTTCTAACCTGGTACAAAATTGCCATTCATGCCCCTCTTCTAGAAGTTAACACCATGATGTTGTCGATGCAGAAAGTGTTTACGGAAGCTGAAGAGATGGCGAAGAAGTACAGAGAAAAAATGCCTTTGGTGGCTACAAGTCCAATTTCTGATCGTCCTCCGATCACAAGCAGTTTCCCACAGGGCAAGGATGAAGAAATCTATGCTAACTGGGAGTGGTTCAAGTTCGAGAGTCAGTGACAAATTCACAAATCCAGTTAATAACATGTTGTACAATGACTTTCTGTATTTGAAATTTTGATACTATGTACTATTATGAGTAAATGTCTAAGTTCTTTCTTCCTCCTGATAAAGCTTGTTCTTTTACAGAAGTATGTAAATGTAAAGAATCAAAGATCAACACACTCAACGAAGCTCACTGCAATAGAAACTTATAATAAACTGTTTCAAGTTTTCTTTTCCTGTAATCAAAAGAGTACAGTCACAACTCACAAGCATTGCAAATGCTCTGAATTTGACCTAAATGGAGTAGATTTATTAAGGCACACACAGATGATAATCAGCTAACAACAATGGCTCGGTGAAGAAGAGGAAAATTTCTGCTAACCTCTTCGTTTCTCCACGGAATCAAAATCAGCAATCGATCATTCGTTCAGCTGTTCAAGCTCAGCTTTTAGCTGTTCGATCTTGAGTCCCATGGATCGTTGCAGAGAAGCTTTCTCCTTCTCTGTTACTTTCCCGAGCAAACCTTGAAACATCTCCAAAACCTCTGCCACGGCGTCTCTCGCGCACTCCGCTTCTTCGTTGAAGTAAACCGTCTCCTTCGCATCCATAGCCATTTCGATCTCTTCACGAGCTTCAGCGAACTTGAGATTAATCTCGTCCACTACCTTGTTTACATCTGGCGGTGAACCGCTGCTGGAGCCGGTGCTGTATCTCCTCTGATTTTCCAGGAAGAATGAAGCGTTGTTTGGGATCTGGAAAATTAGTGAGCTAGATGATGATGATGACGCTTCTGAGAGACTAGATTTCGAATAGTGAGACGTTGATGAAGGTTTGATTTGACCGGAGACATCTCCAATCAATAACGGGGAAGCGGTAATGCTTAGATTCTGTGGGATTCGGAGAGACTTTCTGGTGAACAGATTTCGGAGAGTAATTGCTGAGTGAAGACGCATGGTTCCCGCCCCGCCGGTAAGGTTTCTCCGAGATTCTGTAGGTCGGCGGCGCAGATAAGTGGGCAAATGAGAGAGATTGAAATTGTTCAAAACTTAAGATTCCATATATGAGGAAGATGAAGATATCTTTTGGGCCTTATAATTAGGCCCAAGAGTAGGTCCACGAAAGATCATGCTACGGCACAGAAGTCAAAAGAAGACAGGTGAAGGTCAAACTATCAACCAAACCACAGAAGCAACTGAACCATAAAACGAAGAACTTCTCTCACTGACCACTCCAATGGCGAACCACTCCATTTGCATTGAATTTTACGCAAACCAGACTCCTACATAAACCTCAGAACTCAAAGACAGTATTGACCACAAACTCGCAAGCCGCAACACCAAGAATCTTGCCTTTTAGACCATATCCAATGGCTCAGACCGTTCCACCATCTCGAACGAAGCCGCTTACAATTTTCAAGATGGGTTTAGCCTCTGCAAGCGTCCGATTGGTTAACCTTGCTTCTCATTCGAAGAGGAAGCTTCGTCGTTGGGCTGCCTGTTATGGCTCTAGAGATTATGAACCTGTTATATATCTCCAAAACGACATGACGATGATGAACAATGGTGGTGTTTATGAATACAACGGAGACCCGAGCATGTTGCTGAGTGGGGATCAGAGACGAGGTCCGTTGTGGCAGAAGAACATTCTCATGGGAGGAAAATGCCAGCTTCCAGATTTCTCAGGTGTTATATTGTATGATGCTGATGGACAAGTTGTTCCTCCGGCCAAGAACTCTCTTCCTTTGCTCACCTGGAAGTGAAAAAAAAGATCCCTAAGAATGGCTAAACCTACTTATCATTTGTTTGTTTGCATCTGTTATTCTATTTCTTGGATTGTAATGTATTGTACCGTTTTATGGTTTTCTTTCTATAACTAAAAGATTTATGGAATATGAGTTGTATGAAGGCTCTTGCTCAAGACATTCATAATATAACATATCATACACCAATTTGCATTAGCTTTTACATCAGAATCACTGTCAAATTGTAGTATAACATTGGTGCTACTGCTTTGAACACCTAACAGAGGTGCAAGTCATCAAAAGATGTCATGATTGCCCAGTTCATGCAATATTGTCACATGTAATATTCAGGCTTCAATACGCCAATGTAAGATAGGTTGCGGTATTGTTCTGCAAAATCCATGCCATAGCCCACGACAAATTCATCTGGACACTGCACATATTCAGAAGATACAACTCATGTTCAACACAAAGCCATGAAATATATATTCTTAATTCAGGCTAGTTCCTAACACCAACAAATACTTTTGTTTACCATGGTTTAGCTAAGAAAAGGCATAACAGGGCAAATAAGAACGGAAAGCATAATGTCATGGTCTCACCTATTCTATAAATAGCTGTATACTCTGGTTAAGGTGGCTTAAACATTCCAAAGGCCTTAGACAGACGTATAATGATAATACATATATTGAACAGAGAGAAACAAGAAACAGCTTACTTCAAAACCACTGTAGAATTTCCCCTTTCCAACCAGCTTATAATGAACCTTTCTTCTCGATGGCTTGTCGAGGAGAGTGCAAACCGAAACAGATGACGCCTTTTTTGCTTTCATGTGCTCAATCAGGCAGCTAAGTGTATTGCCAGTATCCACAATGTCCTCGACCTTTAAGAAAACACATAACTAGTGAATATAAAAAGTAGTGAAATTTCGAATGCTTAAGAGTAAAATAATTACCAAGACATTATCAAATGAGAATGTGAAGCATCAGTGATTCAGTGTGGTCTCCTTTCTAATATATTCATCACATTTTTGCATATCACAAGTGTTCTTCAAACGTTAAAACTCAGAAACCAACATATCAATTTTAAGCTGTAAAGACTCAAACTTCATGAAATTCAAATGAATACTAAAACTCAATTGCTAAAGAAACTGAATCAAAACTGATGCAAAACACATATTACCCAAATCCAGATCCATCACGCATAAAGAGATGGAGATTACCAAGACAACGTGCTTGTTCGTGATGTCAAGCTTTAAGTCAAATGATACTCTGGGAACTCCACTGGATACAGTACCAGAGCCGTAAGACTCAGCTCTAATGAAATCTATAGCTATTGGCAAGTCAATTCGCCTAACGAGATCGGCCAAGAAGAGGCAAGCACCAGTGGCTACGCCGACAAAAATAGGAGTTTCCTCCGAGTCACCGGAGAAATCAGAAGTAATATCGATTCCAAGCTGATTCACCCGGTGCGCAATTACTTCATCGCTGAAGAGTACCTTCTCTATGTGCTTCTCTAACGCCATCGTCTTCCTCCTACTTACCTCCACAACGAAGCTTTTTGATTTGGGTTTTTAGGGTTTGATTCTAATTGCTATTGTAAAAAAACGCGGGAGCTTAACCGAAACTAACCGAAACTATTTACCGTCTTCTGTTAAACAGACCCGGTACAAAATAATTTGGAATTGCCAAATTTTTTGAAGTATATCAAATTGGCGCTAGAACGAAATCGAAAACACAAAATCGAAATCCCTAGAGAGCAGACGACGAAGACGAAGAAGGAGAAGGAGAAAAAATGGCGAGTACTCTCTTCATCGCTCTCCAATGTTACGAGTGTTCAACTATGCAGGTATTAAACTCTCTCGCTCCCTCCTCTTCTATCTCTGTCAATTTATATATTGGTTAGTTTTTAGGGATTTTGTTTTGGGGTTCGAATTCGCAGGTGAAGCAGAAGAAGAAAAGTAGTAACAAGTGGGTTTGTGTGATATGCAATCAGAAGCAATCAGTGAAAAAGGTGTTTGCTCAAGGTTATAAGGCTAAGGAGCTTCGTTTCTTTGTCCAATCGTTTAATATGTCTCGCAAAGTTGCCGATGAAGAGGCACATGCTGTTGGAGATTCGTTTCCAGAGGTTTATGTTGAAGGAGAGGTTAATGAGGAGGTTAATGGAACGAAGAAGCGATCTGATTGGAGTCAATACCTCGATTTCGATTCAGTAAATGATCGCCGGAGATTAGCTGGAGAAGAAGACGGTGAGTCTAATTCGAGAATCAAGCATCTTATGAGACAAAATAGATAAATATGTACTTGGTTTTGCGATTTTGTTGCAGATGTGAAGATTGTCACTGAGATGCCAAGCAATATGTTCAAAAGGCCAAAGCTGAACAAAGAGTCTAATGCTGGTGGATCATCATCAAATACAGGAGGTGAGAATAAAGACAGTAATGAGATCTTCAAGCCTTCTTTCTCCAGACGCAGCATCAAAAAGCCGGATTTTCGATCCGGTAAGAGGAGTTCTGCTACATATGTTGGCCATATATCAGCGTTTAGTTCAAGTAAAGCCGTTGCGAATGTTGTTTATTAAAGGCCTGAATGGTTTTACTAAAACAATATTCTCCTATCCTTCAAATGTGTTGCAGATGAAGTAGTGACGAGGAAGAAGGATATGGAAGAGAGGAATCTAGAGTCAGAAAGAGTTACTAAGCCAGCTTCGAAATGGGACGCCTACTTAATCGATGACGAAGGAGAACACCAAGCACCACCGCGATTTGGTGTTAAAAAGGCCTTGAAGGATGACGAAGTAGGAGGATGGGACAGAGCAGTAATGGAGATAAATACGGAATATCAGATAGTAGACGACGAGGTACATCCAGATTTCATGTGATCAGAATGTTTAACCAGAATGCCGATTATTAGATAAAATGCTAAATGTAAAGTTTCTGAAACGAATTTGGAGTTGCAAAAGAGTTGACACATTAAATAGACTCCTAACGAAACTAGAGAAAGTGCTAAAGAGTAAAAGTCTCAATGCTAAGGGAAAAACTCAAAACAATCTATCAAAGAGATGTAGAAAAGAAAAAGCTAGTTTTAAAGGTCCTAAAAGGTATTAAAGCAACTGTCTAAGAAAGCGAGAGAAACATAGTCTTGAGTAAACAGTATGTTCACTCGGATGAGGATAGAGCAAACTGGTCATCAACAGATGACACAGCTGCTGGATCAGCAGAGCGTCTGAGAACATCCAGAGCCTCGGACACTTTAGCCTTAAGAGCTTCAGGTGACTCAAGAAGGTGCAAAATCTCAGCTTGATCCATCTCCAGCAACATCCCGGTAACTTTAGCAGCATTTGCTGGCTCCTGCTGCTCCACAAGTGGGTAAAGATGATCCCCAAGCATCTGTCATCAATTCACAATGCAATGATATTGTTAACAAATATAGGTTATAATGCAAGTACTAAATGAGATAAGAGAAGAAAACACAGGAGATCACTAACCCGTGGGTGTTTGTCGGGGCTAGCCAAAGCCAAATCAGATGCGAGCTTAGAAATGGTGAGGGGAGTTGGCTTGTGAGAGCGTTGCGGAGCATTGTGAGAGTTTGCAGATGCATTCAATGGCAAAGGGATGATGCCTTGTGGAGCAGATGCTTCCATTCCATTCCTCCTGTTGCCTGCGCCTCCCATGAATCTGCTTGCATTTTGCTGCAGCATCTGACAGTTCCAAGATAATAACAAGCCCCAACAAATTCATATTCGTATGATTGTGTTAAAGATAATAAACTTGCTAAAAGACATAAGAACTAATGATAAAAACTTTACTTGTTGTTGCTGAAACTGCTGCTGCATGTTATTAGCACCACGCCTGAACCCAACACGAGGGCCAGGCTGAGTTTGCCTTTGAAGAGGGAAAGGCATCATGAAGTTAGGCGGGCCTGCACCTGGACGCATCCCAGGCATGAACTGAACTTGGTACCCATACCCCATAGGCTGTGAAGGTACCAAACCTTGACCGTTATGGCCTATGAACATTGGATGGTGTGGTCCTGACATTGGCCCACCTGGTGGGTGATGATGGAACCCAGACATCGGTGATGGAACTGGTGACATTGTTCCAGGTGATCTGATTTGAGTAAATAGACTCTGAAACACGTGAAAACATCAAGACAGTTTAAGAACTCAGTGTCACAACACAACACAGTACAGAGTTTGATGTTCAAAGAGTGAGAGGGCTAAAAAGAACCTGAAGGTGAGCCTGTCTTTCTTCCTTACGTTGTGCCAAAGCAACGTAAAGAGGTTTCCTTCCTATCATCTTCCCATTCATTTCTTTCATCTGCGTAATCATCAACCCCAATGAACATTTTAGTACCAATTTTATAAAACATTTATGTATATGTAAAAAGATTGTCAATTCAGTTGAAACTTACAGCTAATAAAGCTTCTTCAGGATTGGAGTAAGCAACAAAACCAAAACCTCTGCTTAAACCTTGTGAATTCATCATAACCTAATTATGACCACAAACAAAACATTTTAATTCATTATATTGTGTGGTATAAACTTATGTATAAAGTTTAGAGATGTTTAGAATCAGAAACAAACCTTGCAGGAAGTCACATTCCCATACTCAGAGAACATCTCCTTGAGCTTCTCATCATTCACACTATCATCAAGGTTCTTCAAATACAGATTCGATCCTTGCAATTTCTCAAACCTGCTTATCCTCTCTTGCTCAAACTTCCTCCTCAATTCCTCTTCCCTATCAGACTTCTTCTGTGCCCTACCAACATACAACACATCCTCCCCAAGGCTGATACCGTTCATCTTTTCAACAGCAACTGCAGCAGCTTCAGGGCTCACAAAGTTGACAAACCCGAAAGACCTCGAGTTCCCACTCTGATCCTTCATCACAACCGCACTAGAAATATCTCCATATTTCCCAAAAGTCTTCTTAAGCTCATCATCAGTAATCTCCTTAGGAAGATTCTTAACATAAACGTTAGTGAAGCTCGGCACCGCACCACTCTCACTACGTGCCCTGTCTTGACGACGGACAAAATGGCCAACAAAGACTTGCTTATCATTAAGCAACATACCATTAAGCTTGTCAATAGCAGCCTGAGCGGTTTCCTCTTTCTCAAACTGGACAAAGCCATATCCTTTCGAACGTCCCACCACATCCATTGCAACCTTGCAAGAGAGAATCGTCCCGAAAGACGAGAAAGTTTCATACAAAGCTTTGTTATCAATCGATGCATCAAGGTTTTTGATGAAAACATTGCCTTTCCCACTCAATCTAGTGCTCGGATCACGATTAGAGAGCATGATCCTTATAGGCCTGTCTCTGATCGGAGCATAGTTGAGACTTTCCATCGCACGACTCGCTGATCCAATAAAAAAACACAAAACTTTAATTACAAAACAGCAAAACAAAACAAAACAAAACAGCAAAAAGAACAAAACCACAAAAGCAAACACATGAACAATATTATATTCCTGTCGTAATCCATAATAATAATATTAAATTCCTGTATGATTGTTTATAATATTTACCATCTTCAGGGTTAGCGAAATTGACGTAAGCGTAACCAAGAGAACGATGAGTCAGATCACGACAAACCCTAAGATTGTGAACTGGAGCAACTTGATTAAAGAGATCCAAGAGATGTGACTCATTGACACTCGGATCTAAATCTCCGACATAGAGAGACGAGTTTGGATGGGTTTGCAAAGCCTCCGCGGCAGCAGCAGCAGCAGCAACCGCCGCAACCTGACTCACGGCAGGGAAAGGAGGAGGAGCAGCAGCAGCAACCGTGGGTTGATTAGGGATCACTTGATCAACCATGGCCGTCGTCGGGGCAATTCCAGATGCAACCGCCGCAGCCATAGCGATAAGATTTCTAGGTTTTTCTAGGGTGAGACAGAGAGATTTCTGTTTGTGGTTTTCCAAAATTTTTAGGGGAGAATATTTATTTTTATATTTTTTCCTTTTTTTTTTTGGGTTACTCCGGTGAATAAGAAGAGGAGTAGAGAGACTCGAAAGGGTGTGAAAGAATGAGAGTTGGTATTTATACATTCGCTAACCAACCGGTCCCTACGGATCAGAGTTTGATTTGACGTGGCTTTTGAGTTTTGACTCAGCTTTTTAATTCACATCTGGGATCTTTTTGTGGGCCAATGGGCTTTTTCTGTCCTGGCCAATAATCCAATGCCACATGTTTTTTTTTTAATGATAATCAATTATATTATATTATAAAAATTTAAATTTATATGATATATAACCATCCAAATACAACAATCATTAAAACAAATAAAGAAAACTGAACACAATTTTGACGAAGAAGTAGAAGGGATCATGCGTTCTAAACGGAAGCCGCAACCGAATGAATCTGTTAAGTCTGCTCTTCATATACTCGCAAAAAACTACGACTAACGTCTTATAGATGAGATCTAGTGCCACATAGATATTTATGTTTTTTCTTAACATCTTATTACTCTACTTTTTTTTTTTTTTTTTTCTT
>Ga0041059_1002517_pt1 | contig 13542 bp, 18 predicted proteins | sample AraColnosormetaG_FD_56232 | JGI IMG/M metagenome (GOLD analysis project Ga0041059, IMG submission 56232) | Arabidopsis roots microbial communities from North Carolina, USA - Col MF nosort | ecosystem: Host-associated > Plants > Roots > Unclassified | place: USA: North Carolina | collected...
TTTTTTTTTTTTTTTTCTATTTTTACAACAAATTGTTTTTTATTATAATAATAAACTTAAACGAAAATAAATAATATCTCTTTGTTCTATTTCTTAAAAAAGAAATTAGCTTGTAGTACTTCAACGTATCTTAACTCTTTAGTCTTTAGTAGGTATATATCATCTATTTATTTATTTTTATTTTTTTTATATTACGATTATAGTGTACGTACGTATTTATTAATCAAAAATAACTTGGTAGAAGTAAAAAGAAAATGATTTTTTTTTTACTCAGTGATCAGTTTTACGTTTATTCAAAAATAAGTTGTAGTTTCCTTCTTAATATTCAAGTTATATGACTAAAAATTGGTCGGTTAATTTACTATTAAGATTAATCGGAAACTCTAGTTAGATCACGAGATAATCATCACGTGGAGAAACATTTGGTTCTTGTCACGTGGAGAAAACGTTAAGCTTATTTTTTACTTCTTTATTATATTTTTGAGGAAATGGTTGAAAGAAAGAGAGTGTTTAAAATGTGAATGCGCTCGTAGTTAGGTGGAGGTTAATGGGTAGGAGGGTAGGTCATATGTGTATTAGTGATGGATAAAAATTAAAAACATAAAAAAAACTTCAAGCTGTAAATAATCTAATAAAAGAACATAGAAATATAATCAAAGAACCATTTAACTAAATAAATACTTTCGATTCAAATAGCATATTTCTAAGTTCCAAGAATAGCTATCCTCTATCCACATGTTACATTTTTTTTTTCTTTTTCACATCCATATAGTTTTTAAAATAATTTTCTAGATGGTATTTTTTATTCGACATTTTTTTTTCCTTTTAGATTTACTGATTATAATTTATTTAGAAATAAATGATACGACTGTCGTTTCTACAAAACTGAAATTTGCAAACATTGGACCAAAAAGCGAAACCTTAATCACTTGAAACGACAACGTTCTTTAGTATGTTTTTGGACATACAAAGTACACATAAGATGTTCCCTCACTCTTCGATTGTTTCTTAACCTAATATAATTAAGCAATATTGAACTTGAGTCACTCAATGCTGCACCGAAGGAGCCTTTAGATTTTGAGCAAATTCATGAGAGTTTAGCTTCTCATTCATCACTCTGAATTTCTCTTTTATCCTCTTTATCTGTCCAAAACATGACACATAACATAATGTTAGTTCTCCTGCATACTTCCAATGGCAAATAGAAAAAAGAGACATTGATCATAGAAGTCAGTTTGGTTTACCCTTCTGAGCTCGATCTCTGTGCTCCGTTTCTTTTGATCAAGTGATTGCCGGAGATTCGTGATGTCGAAGATACTATCGAGGTCGTCTTCAAATGCGTTTTCCAACTCTTCCCGGAGAAGAGCAGGTAACTTATCAACGATGGGCATTAGAAGAAAACAGTTGAACTGCAGAACAAAAGAAAACACAGATACAAACTTTTTAAAAGAAAAGTCATTTTAAAAGCAAGAAGAATCTGAGTAAAAACTGAAGTAGGAGCAAACCTTTAACTCAGCAGAGGCGAGAAAGTACTCTCGTATGCCCTGGAATATCTGTTGGACCAATGCGTACACAATTCTCTCAGAGGAAGGAGCAAGCTTGCGGTTCCAAAGTGTGCTATCTAGAAGATCAGCCAACCGCATTTCTGTTGTCTGAATACTGGAACCTGAATCGATGTTTGAGGCGAGATGGCTTAGCTTTACATCTGATCTTGACTTGGTGTCTGTTGTGCCACCTAATGCATCTTGGGGAAGACTAAATCCTATGGCATTACCTGATGTCGTATTATGCTCTGTTCCACCAAATGAGTCCAAGAATTGACGTAGACCAGCTCGGTTCTACATAACATTGAGAAACGAAAACTACTCAATCAGAAACGGATACTTGATGGTATGTACACAACTCAATTGGATTGAAACAGAGCTATAGGGCTGTAGCAATGACCTTGTTGTGAAGAGACCATGTAACATAGCGAGTTGTACTTGCTAAATCCTCCATACATCTGCAAACAATATAAAATCCAAAGGGTGATCAATCACTAAAGCTCACTAGAACACAGGTAGGAGGCACCGACATGGTAAGAACAGGAATTGGAAATAGAATTACTTGTCACGACATGATTTTTCTGTGGACTCCACAAAACTGTTGAATGCTGAAGCAACCCGCTTGAGAAACACCTCATGCCCACTTAAATATTCACCTTCTTTCTATTCAAATTTAGAACATACATCAAAAAATTTGCTGGAAAGGGATCATGAGTATGATACCGTCAAACCAAAGAAAACAGTACCTACCTGAAGAAGATATACAGAAATTGGAAGCAATCTCTTGAGAATGTGTAGAAGCCTCGCCCCTAACTATATCAACGCAAAACAAACGAAAATGAGAACTGGAAAAAACTTTCTGTATGGAAAGAGAAACATGTGAATAACAAAATTTCAGATGAAAGTATTCCCAAACATAGTTTCTGTAAGCAGAACATGTTTACTCGATAACTCTTATGCACAAATAAGTTCCAGCAAATCTCAAAACTGAATGGTAGTATGATTTCAATATATAACGTTATATTTCATTTTTTTTTTTACGTACAGTACACCTTAACTAATTAGTAAAATTGCTTTCCATCCTCCACGAAAGAAAAAGAAAAAAGTAGCTATATCTATGTCACCTGATGAAGGAAAGGTTCAAACGTCTCACGAGCCTTCGCAACTGCTATAACACAAGCTGTTCTACAACAGCAAATAAGAGAAAGAGAATAAGAGGCCATAGAAAACATGACAAACGTTGCAGCTCAGATTAGATACTGAAAGGGGTCTGGGATGCAAAGACAATAAATTGAGAAGTGTGTTGCATGTCAGTCAATCCTATGATACCTGGAATAGTTTGTTCCATCATGAATATCCTCAACTCCACATGCATTTACAATTTCCTCCCTCGTTATTGGGGGACATTTGATAGCACCAACTAGAAAACGAAACTCAGCCATGGCACGGTGATATTGTGCACCCCCATAGAGACGCATCCCTGCATTCTGTAAAATGAAAGATAATCTGGTTATGGTCTCTCATAATTCTTGAAGGTCCAACGAAGTATCTCTTTTATTTGTTTCCAATACATTATTCTTTGGCACATATGTTTCATGCGGTCAAATTTATCTTCCATCATATTATAATCCATGTACAAGAACAAGACAACTGGATTTGAAGACCATGCCCAGCTTGCTCTATAAAGTCCAACAATATTCTGCTTCAGGGAAAGACTTACCGGTATTAGCTTATGTGAAAACTGGAGACCATCAGTACCAACAAATGCTCCTCCTTGTGTCCTTTCATCTTGCAGTGTCTCACCTGAAAAACACCATGAGAAATTATTAACAATCAAAGAACCCAACATAAAGAGAATGCTGTTATAAAATGTGCTTCTGCCAGTAACCAAAGTATCATGACCAATGATTGATTGATTAGCATACATCATTCCATGTGTAATCATCGCAGTCTGGTGACCCAGTCGAATTGAACAATATGCATTTAACTAAACTGATTTTGCAAAAGTCCAATTTAACAACACCCAGAAACAAGAAAAGTTTATGCCAAAGAAGTTGACTAGCAGAGAACAGAGCAGTAACATTACCAAATTTATCTGGAGGGGCCACAACTGTTCCCTTCAATAACAGCGATAACTGATCAAGAAAAATATAAACAAAACAGGTGAGAAAACACAGCACTGATCAATACTAACAAAGGTACTTCGTACGTCAATCAGAAAATATGACGCAGCAATTTTAAAGTCTTAAGGGCATCCAACACAAAAAGTTTACAGCCATTCTGAATTTGTAGCAAGTCCTAGATATCATTTACTGTAGCATAATTTTATATGTGTCAGTAATCAATAAACAAATTTGTTTTTATGTGTCAGTAGTTAATAAACCAAAAAAAAAGAGAAGTTTACACAAATGAACTTGTTGTAATTATACAAAAACTATTAATCCACGAGTCCAGGCAAAAATGAAAAGGTATGGGAAGGTGTAAATAGAAATCTAAAAAAACGAAATGCTCTCTACAGTTACCTTGGTTAAGAAGAGATCATGGAAAGTCCTGCCTCTCTCTTTGAGTTTTGCTTCATCCAAAGAGCTGCATTGAAAGGAATTATTCAACCTCCAATGAGTTATATTTTCTATAAATCAGTAGCTAACAATTAAACTGCCTAAAATCAAGTAGACATTTTCAGACAAAACAAATTGCGACCTAAGTTCCTTGCTCACGGTATCCAGCTTTCTGACTGTACTGCGGTACTCCTTTCCTAACAGTGGAATGATCAATGGAACACTCTCTTTGTACCTGGAAAGAGAAGGGCATCAAGACTACAGCGAAAAGTAAACTACAATAGAAACAGAGGCTGGAAAAATCAGAGTTAAAACAACAGTTATACCTTTTCCAGAGTAGTTCTTCCAGAAACAACCTCAGTTTACTGATGCCAATCCTACTCTTTTCCTGTTTTGTCAGTAAACGGCCCAACTTCTTCTCTAAAGATGCAATGTCTTCCATTTCTCTAAGTGACACAGCCTGTAATAAAAACCACACATAGTTTAGAAAAAGACCTGTTTAACTTGTTTAAGGAATCAGACAGCAGAGCAGAGACCTGTTTGAACTCGTCATTAGACTTATACACTGAATCCTGTCCATAGCCAACTCTTCCAGAAGGCACAGACGTGAAAAAAGGAGAATCGCCCAATAAGGAGCTGTCAAGTGCGCTTGCAGGAGGTGAGAGAAAGACTTCCACGTCAGATGAACATGAGAATTGAGGGATTTTAGTGTCAAGCTTTGTAGAAACAACAATTGTCCTAGAAAGCTCAGGATCAACCTACATGAACGAGAAACAAACTTTAACAAAAATAAAGACAAGGTTAGACGCAATGGAGTTACGTCAAGCAACGTACTTGCATCACTATCCTTCGAGTGGTTGCAATGCTCCAGTCACTGCTATCTTCGAGGCATAAAATGATGAACTCTTTGTGTTGCATCTTTGCTCGGACTAGAGCTTCCACAGCCCGTGCTTGAACCTAAGAAAAAGAACAAGTAACCCACTCTCAAATAAAGCAAAACCAAAACATGAAATCAGCCACGGAATTGGCTGGAAGCCATAAGAAAAAACAACCTGAAGAGCTCGGTTTTTCAGTCCTGGTGCAGGAGCAATAAGTCCAGGTGTATCAATGATGGTAAGGTTTGGACAATACTTATACTGGACTTTCACAATAATCTCCTTTGCAGAGAATGGGCTACATGGCTCTTGCTCCAGCCTCATGTTCTCAGCCTCAATATATGCCTAACTCCAAATCATATAACAAATTTCGTTAACATGAGCATTTCGCTTCTCTACAATAAACCTAAGTACTTGTGTTTCTCAACATTCGTCAAAATCTTCCCAGAATTTATACGCAGAAACAAGCAATTGAAGAAGCACAAGTAATAATAATAACAAAACACCTGAATTTGTGAGAGAGATTTGGGAAGAGAAACGGAAGGATCATCATCAGATCCGAGATGACAAAGCGGGAATTGACACTGAGGATCGTACTTCATATGGAGAGTAATCGGCCGACGAGTCTTGGTTCCGCCGCCGACATGGTTAAATTGAAACCCCATAAGAGCTTCCACAAGCGCACTTTTACCGTCGGTCTGCTGTCCCACCACAAGAACCGCCGGTGCTTCGAACGGCGTCTCCAATTCCTGCGCCAAAGCGTGTAACTCGTTGTAAGCTTCGTAAAGACTCCACCGCTCCTCAATCGCAGCGTCGTCCTCTTCCGCCATTTCCTCAACCGTCACCGATTTTGCTGATACTTCCGCCATCGTCTCTTACGAAAATGAGCAAGAGGAAGAGTAAGAGTAAGAGAGTGTCTCTTATTTCTTCTACTCTTTAGTTTTCGTCGCCGTTCCTTTTTCCGCCATGGAATTAGCAGATACGGCTAATTTCAATTTTTGTCAAAAGAAATATTTTTTGTGTTTTAATCTCACGCGCATCCATGGCGCGTTGAGTCAACGTTGTAATAGTTCTCCGCTAAATTTAAATAAAAGAGCGCGTAAGGAGAGAGTTTAAGGATTTTTTTTTTTTGGTCGGCAAATACAAAGGATTTGCTTTGTCTTGACCAATAGTATATGCAGAAATATTATCTCAAAGGATTTGTGATAACTATGTAGTACAGAATTGTGATTATTGGATGAGAAACCAGAAATATTTTGAGCAAATGACGACTTGTTAATTTACTATTTTTTCATTTCTTAAAGGTCTCTCTTGTGTAACTATGATTAAAATTGAAATAGTGACTTTTATTGTTACGACATGGAACAAATCAACGAGTTCTATTGTTAAAGAGAGACATTGATGAATGTAACAAAACTGTGGCTTAGAAGCCGAAAGGAGACTTAGTTCGGGTCCCTCCTTCACCGTATTGCTCGTTCCATTTTCTCAATTCGTTCATTGTCGTCGCGTCGTATGCCACTGACGGACTTACCTGCAAATTACATTACAATGACGCAATTTCGATAATGCAAACACCAGGGGAAAAAACATGAATAGAGATGATGATGATGTTTTTTAAGAGATTGATCAATACCTTAGCTTTGGATTGAATGAAGTCGTCCAAACTCAGTGGTCGTAGATCAGGGGACGCATTTGTTACCGAGTCCTGATAATTCGACGTTTCAAAAGCATGGAGTGAGTACAAAAATTATTTTTCGTAACAACAGAAATCAACTGTGTGGGTTTATGCATGTCCTTACCTTGTTTTCTTCTTGTAACAATTCTTGAACAGGTCTGTATGCAGCTGCTATGCATAGATTCTGCAATGTAAGAAAAGAAAAGGAATCAGAACTACTGTGTTGAATCATACTCGAACTTGTAAATGAAACCCCGAATGACCAAACCTTTAGATCGCTTCCTGAATATCCTTCGGTTTCCTTTGCAAGTTTATCAAACTCGAAACCAGTTTCAAGATTTTCTGGTGTCAGAAATATCTTCAATATCTTCAACCGGTTTTCCGCATCTGGTAAATCCACATATATCCTATAAACACAAGCCTCAATACAATTATCGAAAAGATACAAATATTCCAAAGGAGAAATTACTTGAAAGCTTAAATTACCGTCTTGGTAGCCTACGAATGACAGCGTCATCAAGATCAAAAGGTCGGTTGGTGGCACCGAGAATGAGAATCCTTTGGCTATCTTTTGATCTGAGTCCATCCCAAGCTGCCATAAACTCATTTCTCATTCTTCGTGTTGCCTCGTGCTCAAAAGCACCACCACGAGCACCCAACAAACTGTCAACCTATACGACAACAAAATAAATTACAGTTAGTCCTTGAGTAACACATTTTACGCATCACAAAAGTATTCCTCATAAAAAGCAATAACCGAAATTGAAAAGTGATATAAAGCTAAACAATTTCTCACCTCATCAACAAATATAATGACGGGGGCTAGTTTGCTTGCAAAAGAGAACAAAGCCTTCGTGAGCTTCTCTGCATCTCCAAACCACTGTGCCAAACAATGGACGAAATTGACTTAAATCAGAACCAATCAGAGGTAAAGTTGGAAAGAGATTTACTCTAAGTTACAATCGGCATTGACAATAATAAGTCGATGACCGGGGTGGAAAAGTTTTTCTTATGTCATTAGATATTCTCCTTATTTATATGAAGATGTTTACAAAGTGGAATATCAACGTGACAGTGCAAACAACATAGTTTTAAGGTTCCATGTACCTTTGAGGTAAGCGTTGAGCCAGTTATGCTAATGAAGTTTGCCCCAGCTTCTGTTGCAAGCGCCTTGGCAAGCAGCGTTTTACCCGTACCCGGAGGACCAAAAAGCAATATGCCTTTACATGGCTGGAAAAAACAAAGACACACGCATTCAAGAAAACCCAGACGAGAAAATTCCAAGTCCATAGTCAAGAACATAATGACATGTATATAACAGAATGTAATACCCGCAAGAGATTTCCACGGGTGAAAAGCTCTGGCCTTCTCATGGGAAGAATAACTAACTCATTTAGTGTCTTTTTCACATGTTCAAGAGCACCAATGTCGTCAAACTTTACCCCAATTTCTCCAGGAGCAACCACGGCTGAGACAAAATTGGTTTCAAACTCATCCTTCGCAATATTCTGCAAAAACAAAAATCTCTTTTTAACATAATTATTACTCAGAGTTTTCAGCAGCCAATTGCCAGACTACCAGAGGGGGGAAGAAACTAAACCTTCAAGTTTTGTGTGGGCTTTCGAGAAATATCTTCTTGTGCCTTTAACCTTTTAACTGAAATCTCAATGCTTCAAAAGAGGAAGACAATAGTAAGATATAAGAAAATCAAAGATAAATCATAGACCCCAAAGATCAATCAACAACCATGCCATTACCTTTCACGGGGGAGAATCAGGCGGCCCTCTTTAATCGATGGGCTAGGACAAGAAGATAAATAGTGGTTTCTGGCCCAACCGATAACTTTCTCCGCTCCTGCAGAAACAAAATAAACAAGTTTCTGAGCTCTCTTGGTCACAATATAAGTAATTGGGGTTTCATCACAGAAAGCAAGAACTAAAATTAAATGATTAATCATATAGGAGATGACCGATATCAAGGTCAATCACATGGAACTGCATCCTATTTCATGTAATACTAGCAACAAATGAGATACATAACATACAGTTAAGGCATGCTTGATATCCTCAATCAGCAACTTTAACATACTTAACAATGCTAAGACATAACGAGTAATAACATACATAATAAACCAGGTATTTCATAGGAGTTACACACTTTGCTTTGTCAATATCACGCCATCGGTGTTCACTTGGTACAAGTCAGTGCACAATAACTCGTTTTCCTCAAGCGCCTGGGTTAAAAGTTCTCAAAGTGTTACAATGGTTATGATAACATCGCAAATTGACTCCATTTCTCTAACGGAATTCAGTCTATGTCTATGTACCTTAAGTAGCTCATTTAAATTGCTCCGTGACATCACAATTCTTCTATCTTCTCCAAGTTGTTTGTTGAATACTATGAGGTTCTCTTCTTCCTGCACAAAATTAGAAAAGAAGAATACAGGTACAACATTGATAAGCAAGAAGTGCTGAACAAATAATTTTCAAGAAGACGATAGCAGCATGAGCTATGTAGGCATTTGCATCCCAGATATTGATTGCAGATGAATTTAACATTTTCCAAAAGGAGACTCTGAAGGAAGTTTGCATATATTTTCTCATATTTCAAAGTCAGAAGTTTTCAAATAGCTTTCCTACTTTCTCCTAATGTCGGTAACGTAAGAGGAATTAGCAGAAATATTTTCTCAATAGACATTATTAGATTCGAAACCAGTCTAAGTCTATATGCAATGTCACATAAATATGAAAAAACACATCAATGCAATTCTCATCGGTTATCCAAAACCATGAACGGAAGTTATTAAAGTCAATAGGCATACCTTAGGAGGGACTAGGTTCATAACATTAGTGAAGAGCTTGTATATCTCATTATCCTCTGATGTTTTCCTTCCCGTGAGTCCCTCAGTGAGACGCTTCAACGGAAGGGGCTGTAAGACACAACAGCATCTATGATAAATATTTTGGAGTGTAGTGGCTGGAATTTATCAAATGCAGACCAATAAATGGATGTACTATAATGTCAAGAAAGTGAAGCAAAGTATGCAAATCCACATTCAGAGTCTTGCACATATGAAGCTAGTTTTACCAAAAGTATCAAAATGCGACTGATACAAAGTCAGGACTATATGCATGTTCAAGATGTTGAATAAATTGAGTTGGTGTGCATACGAGACCAAAAGTTTTAAAAAATTACCACAATAGATAAGTACTAAGACTATCAATTAACGTTACTTTTAAGTTTAGCTATCATACCAGTTTCGCAAGACGGCCAAAGTTTGGGAGTATCATCGTCTGTTCACAAACAAAAAAGGTCAAAAAATGAAAGCAAACAAAAAGAAGAGCCAATGAACAATGACACGTGAGAAAGGCTTACAAATTTCTCTCTCTCTTTTGAGCCTGTTTCAATCTTGTTTCGTCCACAGATCATTACAACAGGACTTGACAATTTATCAAACATTTCCTGAACTTTGTCTACAAACTCATTTTGTTTTGACTTAGGTACAGCTCGAGACAACCACTGGGACGAGTCGGGAAAATAGACAATAAGTGGTTGTGTGGAGTGTAAAACCTACAAGAACAAAAAAAAGAAAGAATAAATTAACGCCATTTCATGTTGTATGTTCCTTGGAGAAAGTGTAAGCTAACCGCATTCAAAGTCAAGCTACTCTAGACTTCAAATCTTAGGGAAATGATATCATAAATTTCCAGCCCAAGAACGCAGCATACGCTGAACAATCCATATATGTTAAGTTTCAAATCAAACTAAATATCATGAGCACTTACTACTGCTGGATAAATGATCAGATCTGAACTTATATATAAGGCCAATGTACAACGTTAGCTGAATGGAAACACGAAAACATAATGTAACTTCCACACATACCTCACTTAAAGCCTCCAAGGCGATATAGCCATCTTCTGCCTGCATATCCAAATCATGCTTTAGGTCTCCAACTGCGCAGACAATATGTAAGTTAGCTGCATTTACATAAGATGTCAATCGTCTACAAACAGGGTATTTCTCCAAATATAGAGCAATCACACATCAACCATACAGAACGCCATGAATTAAATATACCATCTATCCAGTGCATATGTAGCTTATGAGAGTGTTCTGTTGATTTCTTGTCACCTCCCTCTGATGATGTATCACCTCCAATGTCAAATATGACTGCAACACGATTCCCATTCACCTCATAGACCTCTCCACGTTGTCCACTAGATAATGGCCTGTAGGTATAGAAATTTTGGTTAAAGACAAACCCTAGGGCATTTACAATCCTTCATCCATAATATTTAGCATGCCATGGAAGTTTATAACTTCCAGAGCAATGAGTTCAAAATGTGTTCCTAAAAGATCAAATGTTACATTTGCAGGCATGTCAAATTGCTGAGAAAACCATGGATAGTGATGATAATGGTAAGCACGCAAAAACAAGTCATTTAGTTAAGCAAAGGTAATGCGAGTTGCACTGTTCACAAATAAATGAATAAGTCCTATAGATAACAATTGTGGCAGCAGTTTCATACACATCCAATCCTATACCAGAACTACTCAAATTACTACTAATATGAATAGGCAGAGCAAGCAGAGATCAAGTCAAATAATATGAGACAGAGTCATAAAAGATATTAGAGCGTAATATTCTTCAGCAAGGTTAGAGAATAATTATCACACAAGTGAATCAGTAAACTACCTGTGCTTTGCATCAGCCTTCTTAGAAGGTCCAACATATTTTACACGATCTCCTGCAAAAAGCGTAAACACAAATAGAAATGAGGAAAAGTGAAAAAATTGACCACACAAAGAGAACTTAGCAGTCTGACAAGTAGAAGAGGAAAGAGTGAAAGGCTAAGATAGAAAGACAATACCAGGAAAATTATGACTAGATAGAATACAAAATTACTAAATCAAACTTATTTAGCAAACTGATACATTCAAGTGTACCTAGCACTTGTAATGATGAAGATGCCTTCCAGAGCCTTGATATTGATGATTACCTTTCTTTGCCGGTCGCCTGGCTTTATCAGAATGCTCAACAGCTGCTGCTTCGCAAGCTTCACCATGTAGTTCTTCTGCTACTAGCTGCCACAATTTAGAGGAGGTAAGCAAATTTCAGCAATTTCTGAAACTCAATTTAATTGGAAGTTCAAAAAAGGAACAATGCAAAGAGTCGCATGTAGAACCAAGAAACAGCATTCAAACGGCAGGAATGGTGAAACCTTCTAATTCATGCATAGTAACTCTAATAACAAGTTCATACAAATAAGATAAATCAAGAATCAGAAAACTTATATGACAGGGTCCCAAGATCACATTGTCCACGGGGTATCGCAAAAAGAAAAAGAAATACCATGGTATTACCAACTAAATTAGGAAAAGAACAATCAGTACAGACTAAAATTTCTGAATCTCAATTAATGCAATCATACCTTTTCGAACTCTTCAAGTTTTGGCACAATTTTCTTGATAGCTTCCTCAGAAACCTCGAGACAAGCTTCCTCACTGTCACTCCCATCTGCTTTCGCTTCAGAATCCTCTTCGCTCTGAGCACTAGAATCTTCCTCAGCATCAGACTCTGTCGTGGATTCATCTGCTTCCGCTTCTGCGTTCTCACCATCAGATTCAGATTCTTCATTGTAGTCATCAGCAAAATCCTGATCCAGAATTAAAAAATATTACATAAACACCAAAAAGAACGAAAGAAAAATGGTGGCATGTTATAGGCAAATTACTCATAAGAATCTCACATATGGGGCAAGAACGCTGCTGTCAAGAACCAACAGGGGAACTTGTACATCTCGAGCAAGTGCTCGTACCAACCTCTCCCGGTAAAGCTCAGTACCTGAATAAAATTCAAATTTCTTATTGGTCATCTAACATTTCCTCAATATTTTTACTTGATAACAGAAGAGCAACATCAAATCCTGGTCTGCCATTTTTATTCTATAGTCAATAACAAACCTGGAACACTCTGGAGCAATATTCTTCCACTTGAAGAATCTAAACGGGCACCATATATGGAAGCGGCATTCTTTTGTCTTATATGTGAGGTAACACATTCCACCAAAATATCTTTCGTGTGGTCGCTGTGAAAAGATAATGAGCAGAATCCATAAGCAGAAATGGAGAAAGAAACACAACAAGCGAGAAAAAAAAACATGTTGTAGATTATTACTGGATGTAGTAAGGGAAGGTCTCCCAAGAAAGCTGTATTTTTTCCCAAGGTTGGATTCTCCGTAAGAACTCGTTTTTGAATCTTTCTCGTCTATTAACGAAAGGTGACTCCTTCTTTTTGCATTCACTAGCAAGCTTCTCATTATTGAGCCATTCTATTTGGTCTTGTTCTCCAAGTTGAGCATGAGAATCCAAATGCCCAACACCGTTATTACTTTTCTCCTTCCCGGTTTTTCCATCATCTACACCATTCTCTTTGTTCAAAGAGATATGTTTATCCTCACTAGCATTCCTTCCATCACCCTCAGAACTAAAACTACGCAACTGGCTATTCTTCAAAATACTTAAATGATTTCCCGAGGCAATAGTACCACCGCGGGGAGAAAATGAACCAAGTAGAGACTTTCTTGTCAAATTTTCACTATTGGTTAATTTATTTGTGAATCCACAATATCTGGAAACCGTATAGTCACGAACGACTGGCCTAACTAAGTACTTGGCTTGCTGCAATACCAAACCCCATCTCTGGTTCCTCTTTAATGCCCTTGTATACATCACAAAGTCCCTTCTCTTCCAATATAACTACAAAAAAAAAAACAGAGATCATTGATTTAGAATCACTTTCAGGGTCCATTTCTTGTACTATCCAACCTAAATGCATTGCAACATGTAATTGCACCATTAAAAAAAAAAAAAAACGAGATCAATAT
>Ga0041059_1002518_pt1 | contig 13539 bp, 7 predicted proteins | sample AraColnosormetaG_FD_56232 | JGI IMG/M metagenome (GOLD analysis project Ga0041059, IMG submission 56232) | Arabidopsis roots microbial communities from North Carolina, USA - Col MF nosort | ecosystem: Host-associated > Plants > Roots > Unclassified | place: USA: North Carolina | collected 2013-09-02
TTTTTTTTTTTTTTTTTGGAAAGATATATATATTTTGTCAAGGTATAAGATATTCTCATAAATTATAACTAGCATCATGATGAAATTGGGATGGTTACATTTCTAAACGATTGTTTCACCAATTTCGGTTGACATTGGATATGTATGAAAATACAAATTTTAAATAAACAAACATAATGCTAAATAACGTATTCCCGACAGTCAGGAATGTTCAAGATCTCATAGACTTTTGTCTTCTCATAATTGCAAATATTTTCCACTCAGTAATAGTATTGAGTACTTTATGGAATGTCAGTGTCTCATCATTGCTGCGGTGTAAAATAAACAACACTATTGATTTCGTCCGTTAAAAAGCAACGAAAATGTTCATTTTCTTCTATCGCCAGGTTTGGATACTGTTTTGATGTTTATGCATGCCTTGCCTCCCCCACCATATATAGCTCTCCACTATTGAAATGCTCAATCTGTAACAGGTAAAAAATATTGATTGAGAAGTCAATTTGAAATTGAATAGGATTATACCTACTAGTACAATGACACGTGATTCTTCTTGAACTCTCTCTTGGAACTCAATTTAGAAAGACAATCAAAATGTCCTCAAAAAGTGCGTTGGCTCCACTAAGTTTTCTCCTTTGATTATCACATTCTCCTAATCATTTTGATGGGATTTTTTCCGTAATGGGTAATCACACTTTTAGATGCTGTGCATCAGTGCATGTGCTTTCCAAAATCCATATTATAACAACTAATCGAGACTCACGGGTGTGTAGTATTGTAAATTGCATGACTGTGAAACTAAGAACTTAACTAATTTTTGAGGACAAGTTTAGTAATAACGATGAACCTATAAAACCATAGTCTCGAGAAGACGTGTAAACTAAAATCCCACATCTAAAGTTGAAAGTATACTCTCTCTCTTTTATTATATAGGATGTTTAAGAAATTTTATTTTGGTTCACTGTATAAGATGTTTTAGAAGTTTCAATAGAAATTTTAAATGTTTTGATATATTCTGCAGTCTCTTTTACAATTGGTTGATCTTTTAAAAGTTAAATAAGAAATAATAGTCTTAAAAAGAAAATTAAATTTCTTAAATATGTGCTTTTAACTAAACTCTGCGATCTGAATTCTGATTAATCTGAATTTGAGAAGGTTTTTTTGCTTAATAAAATATGTACTTTCAACTTCTGAGTTCTGATAAAATTAAATGCAAAAAATGAAATGAAACTGCACCTGATTTGGTCGCTACTTACATGTCCATATCATCACTATTGCTTGAGACTTGAATATTTCGAAAGAGAGAGATGTGCAGGCGAGAATCACTACACACCAAATTAAAGTGGACACAAACCGGATTCAACCATAACTTCCCTCTGGGCTCTGGCTACATCTCACGCACGTATTCTAAATCTAGAGCCAGCAGTTTACTAAACGACAACGATTTAGCCTTAGCGCGCTGTTGGAAAAAACACTACCATGCAATGTTATGTCCCACATGCTACTCCCATCATTGCTGGTGAACATATTTACGGGCTTGCCCTTGGGCGGGACAGACGAAGTTGGATTAGTATCGGACGGTGGAGATGGTTTGATCGCTTTAATTAGTTGACCAGACCCGTTGACGTGAAGTTGTTGGTCTTAAATGCTGAAACGGTGGGCCGTTTAGATGAAAACAATGTAAACCCAACGCCGTTGTAATAAATAATAAATCATGTTGGCATCGCTATGGATAGATAGGCGCTAGTGTTATAGGTTCGTTACGTCATATTGGGCAATTTCATACTTGTGGTAATATAGCCGTCGGGCATTTTAGAAAAAAGTTACGTGTGCTGATTTACATAGAATGATCCTATACATACACATACTAGTTATTTTTTGGGGGGCCAAACTTTAAGATCGTACTCAATTTGTTTCATATAGTATGTACATGTATACATATTTACGTTTATATTCATTGAAAGTCCACTATTATCACGTTCGTTGGAACTTGGAAGATTTTGACTACCGACTCTAGAATTGTCCTTTTTATAATAGTAAGTCATACTATAAGGAAGTCAAATAAAATGTCATATATATTAGCCTTTTAGAATTATTTCAAACAAACAAATTGGACAATTTTATTGACAACCAAACAAAGTGGACCATATAAGATCTCTCCAAAATCAACTCATATAAATGCTAAATCAATGGAGATGTAATGTGTTTACATGTGTGTATCTTTACGTGATCAACTGATTTGGGCAGAGTTCATGCTCCAAGCATTTAAGTTTAAGACATCAACACTTTGATATCCATAATTAAAAGCAAAGAGATGTGAACTTTTTCCTATTGCCAATTTTGGATACACTCTTGAGGTAATGCATGCTCTTCCCTTTCCACCGAAACTCTCCACTACTGAATGATCAATCTACACCAACAACAACAAATAACAGAAACTTTTATTAACAAATCCACAATTAAATATTCGCCTTAATACTTGAACAAGATAGTTGAAGATTATATAGTCTTGATCAAGAGGCTAAGCTGTTAAATAATTACTCTCATGGGTTTTAAAAAGGAGGTTTTTCTTCCCTATATTTGCAAGCGTTTTTACATATGAACATAAATTAATATATAAAACTATATACGTAAAATACAAAATGGGAGACTTAATTACCAAGGCTCTGAGGGATAGTGGTTGGTGAGGATTAATATCCACAAAAGCTCCGTATGTCGTTTTGTCATTATCTTCCTTCAGCGAAGATCTGTCCCAAATCCACATCACCAAAAAGTCCTCAAAATTATAAGTCAAGTTTTGGATATTTCTAGGGAACCCAATTTTAGATCTATCTTTTGTGACCGACTGTTTAAAACAAACATAAATATTTGTGAATTGTGACAAAAGATTATAAAAATTAATATACTTAATCCCGATCTTAATCAAAGAAACGTACCTGCTTTGGTCACTGCACATGAGCACAACGTACTTATTGCTGTTTTGACGGGCTTTGAAGATTCTAAAATAAACAGATGTGTACTCTTCCAAATTCTTAGATGCCAAAACCATTAAACCGAATGGACCTAAACCAGACTTAACCGATACATTCATCTTGCTACAAATCAACTGCGGATCAGTCCAACTTGGTTCTATCACATCCGCTTTCTCCAAGTCTCTCACTTTGAACAATACTTCTACATCCGCCTGTACAAATCACAAGACTTTTAAAACCCTAATTTTCTCATACCTACTGATTTTTCAAAAAAAAATGATAATAATCAAACCTGTGCAGCTGTCACACCATAGACTTCAAGCCTAGATCCTGACTTTAGAACTTTGTTGCGTAAGTTTTTGACTTGTTTTGTACGTAATCTTTCAACTTCCCTAACCGGCCACTGAATTAATTGTTTCCCTGATCTATCAAGCCATATTTTCCTTGGAATCGTCTAATCAAGAAAGAAACAAAAAATTGATTCAATCTCTAACAATTATATTCACATTATTAGTTTCAGTTAAGCGTAACTAATTACCTGAATACCGGACCAGCCTTTCTCAACATCATCCTCAACCGACGATGACTCGTTAGTCCAACCCCACAAGATTCTCCGGTTCTTAGCCGAGTCAAAAAACGTTTTAGACGCGTAATACTTTCCGTAATCGTATCTCGGAGCCGTACCGTCCATCTTGAAACCATTGTCCGGTACGAATTTATCTTTAACCCGATCGTACGTACCAATCGTGTAATAATCATGTTTCGTGTCGTCCAAACTTATTTTCAACACGTGCTTCAAAATCTCATTAGGTTCACCAAACGAAGACGTTTCCACGCCGTTAGAACCAAACCTCGTGACCGGGAAAAAATCAGGACATTCCCACATTCCACTTCCGTCGTCGTAATGCAACGGCTCTGGAGATTTTTCCCATTTTAGAAAGTCTTTACTCGTGTAAGTAATGGCTAGTCCACGACGGTGAATCTTGCTTCCGATGATCACTCTCCATTTCTTGTCTTGGCCTAGCCACGCGGTGGTTGGGTCACGGAACGAGCTGGCGTTGATTCCGTTAACGGCGTCAGGAGCCATGAGAGGATTTAACGGCGACTTTTTCCATTCTCGGAGATAAGGATCGGAGAGATTCTTAGGCTCGGCTATGTTTTGGACCTGTTGGTTCTTAGGGTCGATTCCGGTATAGAGGATAACCGGTTTTCCATTAGGGAGAATAGTAGCTGAACCGGACCAGCATCCGTTGATATCGAAGGGTGCAGATGGGAAGATAGCTGGAGGATGTGGATCCCAATTGATTAAGTCTGTTGACGTGGAATGAGCCCACACGATGTTACCCCACACGGCTCCTTTCGGGTTCCATTGGTAGAAAAGATGATATATTCCTTTGTATATCATAGGCCCTGTATTAAAATTTTAAATATGTGTATTTTTATTAGTTAAGTATATGGATAGTGTAAAAGGATCCTGCAGCGTAACACAAGGTCGACCAATACAATACAATAATCAAATGTACAGTTGTATGCTGACATATATTGGTGTAATCAATGTTTTATAAAATAATAAAAAACACGAGTTTTCAGGGAAAATGATCTGTCTATTGGATTTGAAGAGTTGACTAAGAGAAAAAAATTAAAAAGATAGGAGATAAAAGAGAGAAAAACTAACCATTAGGATCTGCTCATGACCAATGATCAATCCATTTTGTCCAAGCACGAACCACAACGAAATAAAAGCAAAGGTAAGAGAGTAATGAAAATAACAAACATTGAGATTGAGGTTGATATGGCATTTTGGTCATACCGTTCATCCAATTTTTGGGGGGTTGGAAATGGAAACCGGTCCGGTAGGGCTGGTTTACGGAAGGAGATTTGGTGTTAGTGCTTTGGGTAAGTCTCTTGTAGACATGGTGCGAGGCTTCAAGATTGACGACATAGTTACCAATAAGTAACGTGAGCAATAACCAAAGTCCAATGTTGGAGCAAACTTCTTTGGTCATTGTGTGTATTTAATTTCTTTGTGGCTTGGTTTTTGTTTGAATGAACGTAGATCATGTCAAATTTATAGGCAAAGGACGAGGGCAAACCTGTCAATATCGAGATTTGAATATTATATTTGATAATAAAGTTTTTAATTTTTTTTTGGCATTAATGTGAAATAATGAATGTTATACTGCTATAAGTGAAGAAAAAATAATACTGACATAAGTCAGACTCAGACATCTATAAAAGTTGTTTCCACAATATTCGTAAATTTTCACTAAAAATTAGAAATATTATACTGTATTTTGTTGTTTCTATTGGTGATCAACTGAAGGAGTTTGTGCTGGTTTTTCAATGTCATATGACTATATGTATAAAACTGAAGGAACAAAAGTTAATATAAGAATTCGTATTGAAAAGTTGTACACCTTTTCTTTCTAACGGCTAAAAAGTTGTACATTTTTAGAAGTATCTAAATTTTTTGTCATGTCAAATTTACAAAGTACAGATGAAATATTTACAATTAATAGCGTTTTTTTTTGTTTACATGATAAAGATAAGAGTGTTGTTATACATGTAACTTGTAAGTTATTTGTAAGAATATGTTTTACTTGCTCGAGTCTGAATGTGTTTTTATCCCATTAAGTCAAGTATTTTATGCTTTCATTGGCAAAAAAGTCAGGTTCAATATATGCTTATGCGAGTCTAAATCTCGAGTATAACTTGTTTTTTTGATAATACTATATACTATAAAACTAATAAAACTACGAATTTGATATTTTTACACGTCAAGATTTCAACCAGAGTTAATAAAGAACGTGTCTGGACTCTCCACCATCCGGACATACACGAGGCGTGGAGATTAAACAATGCATTGCGAAATGAAAAAGAGCAATTGAATATATATTTGAATATTATAGTGGAAAAGTCAAAATTTGGACTCTACCTTTGTCCCTTTTGTAGTAGTATCCTGCTTTACTTTTTTATACGACTGTCTTATCTTTTGACATAACAAAAACAGACCTTACCCGTTACAGCGTTGTAAGCTCCAAACCAGTATCATTGACCTTGTATGATATACTTTCTTCACCAATCCGCTTCTCCTTTCTTTTCTTTTTTTATAACCAAGAATACTTTATTTAGTCATGTGCATGTTCTAAACACATGGTTGATATCGAAGCTATACAATTGAAATGACATAATATGCGACAAGTTTAAGACCTATTACAATTTTTTTATTTTGTTTTATCAACAGAAAAATTATATCGGAATTATTGAATTTCAGACCACCATGTGTTAATTAATCCGATGATAAATGATTTTTAAAGAAAATAGTTGGCAACTCTCGATCGTATCCAATTCATATCCTAATTTTTTAAGCTTAACTATAAATCTCACCATAACGAGAACAATATAACGATTTTAAAATTGGCGTGTTGTATTAATATACAGGTATCACCATGTGGAAGTCTAGATAATTGTTTAATATTGACGGAAAAATCGCAAGCTATTTTGCGTCTTTTGTGATACATATTTAAAATATTTGTTGGGACTTGGGGTCAAATATTTGAAACAGAAAGAAGGAAAGAATCGAACTGGATAGTGAAGAAGACCCACACCATGTTTATGGTCTTTATTATATAAAAATTCGCATACAGGAAAATCAATTCACACAAAGAAGAATGACATTTTGTTATCAAGCTCTTTCACACTTAACAACTAACAAGCTCGTATACTTGTACTTGTTACATATAGATTACCCAAGTATCAGGGCATCAAAGTTGACTACATTTCCGTTCGTTTCAATAAAATTCTACACAAGTAAGCTATAAAGTGTAAAAGGTGTTTCAAATAGTAATTAGTAAAATAACTTTATTAGATGTGGGAGAATTTTATTTTTTCGTAAATGGATAATAACAAAGGAGACATTCCATTTTCAGCGACAACCCTCACGAGATAAGATTGTGAGAAAAAATTTAGGTCTTCGAATGAAAACTCTTGAATTTTCCACATCATTCATATGTTTTCTTTACTGTTATTGCCAATAGGTCCTTACTCTGATAACTAATATGGAAAGTTTTTGGCTGACTTCATAATATTATTCTTTCTAAAAAATTCATTTTTCTAACCTTTTTCCGTCAACAATTTCCTAACATCTTTTTCAACAATTAATGGACCTTTTTTTGTATCATTGTGTGTACATATTCCCATAACTAGACATCAACACAAACATACACATGAGGACAATAAATGACAAAAAAAAGTCAGATCGACCAATTTTATCATCCGGATTTTGATACCATAATGGATAATCTTGATACAATATTGAGTCGATATAAAAAGAAATCATACTCATTTATAATTTATTATTATAAAATGACGTCTCATATCGGATTTATGTGATATGATGATGATACAAGTATATTATATGAACGGACCTGTTGAGATTTTGTTTGACTTTTTTTTTATATCAAAAATAGTCAAACATTTAACACATTTGTAAAAACGTCATCGTTTCTTTCCTGCGTACATAATCTTTTAATGGGCCTTTCCAAATTTGCGGGGCAGGTATCTTTGTATCAAATTGGAAGTTCTTACCAAACAAAAAAAAAGAAAAGGAAATTACACATAATTGGCCCACTGGCCCCACTCTAATGTAACGACGCCGTTCTATATCTCATAGTCATTGGGGAGAGACGACGCCGTACAAGCAAAAGACGAAGCCAGCACCGACGCAGAGAAGAAAAAGGAAACCCTAATTTTCATTTTGTCTGATCTTTTTCTTCTTCAAAGGGTTTTCGCTTTTCCATCACGTCACTGGTAAATTCCTCTGTTCTTATCATCCCTACAGGTTAGAGAAGAAGCAACGCCTCCTTTTATAGGTAACAAAAAAGGGATTGTTTTTGCCATAAGTGCAAAATATTTAGCCAATCAAAAGCCTCAAAATTTTTACACTTTTAATTAAAACGGTGCCGTTTCTCTCAGGAACCTCTTTCGGTCGGACGAGAAAGCCAAAAACGTAGCAAAACATCGATCCTCCGAGTCCGAGATTCAGGAATTGGTAATGGCGGCTATGTCAGCGGTTCTGTCTCTGGGTTTAGGAACACTCCGCCCTTCGCATCGTTCCTTGTCCTGTTTCGATTCCCTCCGGCACCACCAGACATCTTTTCTCCGTTGCCACCAAAGTCTCATCTCTAGAAATACGACGAGGTCTCCGCTCAACAAGATTCTTCAGGCTTGCCTTCAATCCAGTGGGTATATCTATTCTTCTCCGCCTCAATTCCTTCTAATTGCAAATACCTCTGATTCATTTGATGTGATTTACTTCCTCGGTGTGCACTAGATTTGACTTTATAAATCATAATCTCGAATTCAGGCTTTATATGCTTCTTTGTGTAGCATTCAATCTTGTAATAGATTGTGTTTTGACACTCACTAATTGGTAGTTACTTAAATGATGTGATCAAATGTTTGACTATGTCTGTTGTGTTTTATTAGATTCTGCAAATGGTGATGCTTTGGTGTCATCATCCGATGAAAGTTCTGAGATTGTATTTATGGGTACCGGAACCAGTGAAGGGATTCCTCGTGTCAGCTGCCTCACTAATCCTTTGAAAACATGTTCGGTACATTTTCGCCTTTGTTTGTTCTTTTATTATGATTCATCTTCGGTTTCAATACAATCATCCCATTGAGAAAAATATCCATTTTGATTCTCTAAGGTATGCACAAAAGCAACAGAACCAGGAAACAGAAATAGGAGACTTAACACCAGCATTCTTGTTCGGTACATTAGACCATCCGGAACAAGTAACATCCTCATTGATTGTGGCAAGTAAGTGCTATGAGATTAGTAATGTAGATGTCATTCTATTTATCACCTTTTTTTTTGTATGACATTTACCATGGAGCATCTCACATTCATGTTGGTTATTGTATGCTGACTTTTTAACTCCTTTGGCTTGGCAGGTTCTTCTACCATAGTGCCCTTCGATGGTTTCCCACCTTCGGGTTAGTTTTTTTTCCATCAACCACTAAGGAGTTGTCAAAAATTGATTTTCATAAGATTTTTTGGAATACCCTATTAGATTTTGATGCTTCTTACATGACTTGTTATTTTTTGTTATACTGTGAATTCTCTCTTTATCACTGGTTGCTTCTAAAAATGCTGTCACACTTTGATTGTTTTATTGTTGATTCTACGGTCATCTCCATAATTCCTAGTTGTGTTTTTTCTTGTCAGGCTAAGAACACTTGATGCAGTTGTAATTACTCATTCTCATGCTGACGCAATTGGAGGTCTCTGAAACTGACAAGTTAAATCTTGCCCATCCATCATTTTCTTGTTTCATGTTTCTCTGTCCTGTAAAGTCATGTGTTGACTCCTTAATTGAAGTCTTCTTCTCCGTTGTTTTGTATTTTGCGCTCCAGGTCTTGATGATCTTCGTGATTGGACAAACAATGTCCAACCTCACATTCCAATTTACACTGCTATACGTGATCTCGAGGTTTACCTGTTTTCCAACACTCCAAAATATTTCCCAATGCTATTTCAGTAGCTAAAGGCTCTCCACCATGACATGTGAATCTCAGGTGATGAAGAAGACCCATTATTACTTGGTTGATACAAGTGTCATCATACCCGGAGCTGCAGTCTCAGAGTTGGAGTTTAAAGTCATACACGAGGACCAGCCATTTGTGGTAAACGATCTGAAGGTAACATCTATCTCTAGCTTATAATCATCAAAACTACTATGCTCAGTAATAATCTTGGCGTTGTCTTATGCATGAATTGGATGTTTTTAACTGTTTCAGATCACCCCATTACCTGTATGGCATGGAAGTAACTACCGTTCCCTTGGTTTCCGCTTTGGTAATGTCTGCTACATAAGGTAAACAAACACACACTTCCCTCTACCATTTCTGTACCAGACTTTGTTCATGAATATCTGAGTCTTTAGTTATCGTATTGTAAAATATGCAGCGATGTCAGTGACATACCGGAAGAAACCTACCCGCTCCTTAAAGACTGTGATCTCCTAATTATGGTAATCTTCTCAACTATCTCACCTATCGCGCCTATTGTTCTTTCTTGGACAAAGATAGCTTCTTACCCAAGACACATATCTTCTTCTCTCTAGGATGCTTTGAGGCCTGACCGGTCTTCAGCAACACACTTTGGCCTCCCAAGGGTATGAGGCTTGCTTTCATTATCCTCCTTATATTTTATTTCCTCTCTCGCAGTTTATTCCCAGTGATCAAAGTAACGTTCTTTCTTCCTTCCTTCAGGCGTTAGAGGAAGTTCGGAAAATCAAACCAAAAAGAACCCTTTTCACCGGTACAATCTGCTAAACTTTCATATTGAATATTTTTATCTAAGATTGTGATAAAACATAAAAGTGTATATATATCCTTTTCTCGCTCTAAATGAAGGAATGATGCATTTGATGGACCACGAGAAGGTGAGCGAAGAACTGGAGAAACTTAGGAACACAGAAGGCCTCGATGTCCAACTGAGCTACGATGGTCTTCGTGTACCAATCTCAATTTAACTCGGTTTATTCCTTTTTTCCCTGGTATAACCGGTTTATAATTATATACATAAAATAAATTTCCTTTTTTGTAATGACCTGTTATATGTGCACAAAGCCACCTAGAAAATTTTCAATGTAAGCGTTTTGGTTATAAGCTTTGGTTTTTCGCAAACCGGGTTAAATAAATGGCTGAAATCAGTCTGGTTCGATTGGGGACCACAGAAACGGTGACGTTTTTAATAGAGACAGTGGCAAGAGGAAGCACAGAAACAGAAAACACGGGAACGGATGTGTTCATAAGGGCGTCTGCCAAGTCGGCGACCAGATTGCATGGCTTTGTTCTGGTTACAATTCAATTATCTCATGACACGTGTCTCTGTCGGTCCGGTATGGTCCCCTCGACCGGTCGCTTTCACGCGTGTCTATTACCGAAGTTGACATTAGAGTAGAGGATTCCCTCGAAATTGCATTATCCCTTCTCATTAACAAAAATAATAATTGAGTTTTATGTCTTTCTTTTGAAAGTTCAAGATTTGTAGCTATTAGAGTTTGGCTGTAGAACTATTTAACGTGTAATGAAAAACTAGTTAAAAAATAATAATTGAGGCTATGCATGTTACTAATGTAAGAGATAGAAAACGACGTCGGCGAGAGAAAAAAAAAACTATATGAAAAGTTAGGTGCGACTGTTAAAGAAATTAAACTTTACTATTATGGGGTTAATCATTAAGTATTGTATTTAATTTAATTGTTGAATTGAAAAACTAGATGGGGTCCATGTGTTAGCTCAATCATTTTCATAAACAAAGTGGCCCTACTATTTTTCCTCATATATGTTGTATAATTTATGCTCCGCTCGTGAACTCGCTGTGACTTATTGACTCTCCTACACTGTTTTACTCACGAACCTTTCAGACTTTAAATTATGAAAAAATGAATAATTTTTTGTTCAAGACCTTCATTTCGTAAACGAACAATGGTTCTTACTTCTTAGTTGAATCAGATATGTTCTATATCATAATCCAGTCCTCATTAGAATCATTCAAACTTGTTAACACATTCTAGATTTCTTAATGATCTAGAAAATGTTGTTTATGTGGTGTCAGAATATGATATTTGTTACTCCATGCATAGCTGACATGGAGACAGAGACGTGTAATCTTTTTATAGACCCATAATTTCAGGACAGTTGAATAAAAATATTATACACATTGCCTTCCCAGCTCCCTAGTTTCATCTAAATTCATATTTTATTTTCATGTCAGCCTTACTGTTTTGCTTCTATTTTTCGACTTAAAATTTAGAAAATTCTCCGTATATGTGATTCTGAAGATTTAAGCTAAACCATATGACCTAGAGTTTGTGTGATCTATACGAGGCACATTAGTTCTTACTATCACCTAATTAGGTTATATTCAAATTTCAAATAAACATTACTACTTTTGATAACACATTTAATTAGATTAATGGGTTTCTTATAAAGTTAGTTTTAATGTGTGGGGTGAGCTGGTGTTTCATATTGGGTAGAGGATCGGACAAATCACATTAAGAAAAAGCTAAAATAATTGTGGGATAAAACAAGAACAAGACAAAAGGCGAAACATTTTATATTGTTCTATTTTCTTTATGAGAAAAAAATATCTTTTCAGACAATCCAATTAACTGTTGATGAAAACATGCTGTTTATGATTCAGATTACCTTTAAATGTAAGAATTACTCTAAAGTACTTTTGTTTAGAAAATAACTTAATTAGGTAAATGGTCTTGGCAGTTTGTATCTAAATGCAAACGCAATTAATTAGATATGACGGCGGGAAACGTGTAGAGAATTTTCTAGCAGTAGCACCTTACTAGGATCTGTAAATTTACTTGATAGTTGATCAGTGATCACAAAGCTGGAAGTGCAATATCTTAAGACAAGTTAAATAGAGTTTTAGGTAAAGAAGCACATAGTGTGTTGACAAAAGAGTCAACTATTTATATGTTTATAGATAATATTATGTTTTTGGTCTTCATCATTCACTATCTTCTCATGTCATATCAAATAAGAATACAAATAATATTAATTAAATTATTTATGACAAAAAAGTATTAATTAAATTATTCTTTGATATATTGCCTGGGTTTTATTGGCTCGACGGCCTTTAGAACGTCGAAAATTTTCCACTTCTCTATCAATCATTTTCCGAAGTAATTTACTTTCAACTTTTGTAGCATACAAACATCTTTTGGTCATTTCATATCCATTTACCATTATGTGTATAATCTTCTAGTATTCTGTCTTTGGGTCATAAAGTAAGTTAGGGCATGCAGCACTGACAAATGATTAATCCATTTAAATTCTTTTCTTTTTTTTTGTTAAAAAATTAAATTCTTTTCATCAATCCATTTAATGCAAAGTCTCTCATTTTTTATTTTAACATGAAAAGCATCAAAATCGAAAAGAAAAAAACAAAGATACAAGAGAAAAGTTACCTTTTTTGCGCAAAACCTCAAATATAATCAATGACTCAATCATAGCTTAGTTCTGTAAATGACAGTGTAAAGCTGTAAAAATACTAATCTCAACCTAAAAGCTAGTTCAATTTAAATGAGAAATCATATAATTAATTAAGTTCACTAAGTTTGGTCGGCAATTATTATAGTGGACCATAAATAAGTATTTATGTCACATATGTTTTTGTGTGTCACATAAAGTAGTAGTTCTGATTCATGAAGAGTAAGAAAAATAGTGAAATAATATATCTACTGCTTATCGAGAAACGTAAGAAAAATAAAAACTATAGTTTTAATTCATTGCAAAGACGACCTCTTTCTGCAAGCTTTCCACAGAGCTTGTGAGAAAGTTATATTTATCTTTTTGCCACCGTTTTTTACGAAAACTAAAATATTATGGATTTTTGTTTTTAATACGGAAAACAAAGTGTGCAGGTAATGATAAAGAAAGGACAGATTGCTAAGAAGAAAATACTTTTTTTTTTTTTTAAAGAGCAGAAAATGCCAGTTTTTCTTAGCGGTAGGGTTCTTTTTTTTTTGTCAATTATTTT
>Ga0041059_1002519_pt1 | contig 13536 bp, 14 predicted proteins | sample AraColnosormetaG_FD_56232 | JGI IMG/M metagenome (GOLD analysis project Ga0041059, IMG submission 56232) | Arabidopsis roots microbial communities from North Carolina, USA - Col MF nosort | ecosystem: Host-associated > Plants > Roots > Unclassified | place: USA: North Carolina | collected...
AAAAAAAAAAAAAAAAAAAAAACCCAACACAATACAATAATTAAAAACATTTAATCGTCGAGTCCAAAATAATATTCTTATTAGTTGTTTATATTTGATTTTGTATGTTTTTTTTATAGATTTACGCGGTAAGGGGGCATGGTTGGTGCCTTTGTATGCCTTTGTCTTCAATAGGAATATTCTTAATATGTTTAAATAAATAATGAGGCTCTTTCGTGTCTTTCTTATTTTGTTGTTACTTTTGAGGAAAAAACACGTTTCCAGAAGAGGATCTCAGAAGTTTCTTGGAAGTGGCAGATTTTGGTAATTTTGTTGTAACGCGATAAAGATGGTAGGCTCTTCGAGAGGGATGTATCTTACGAGTTCTGATTCTGACTTCTGAGCTGAGCTGTGCAAGCAAATAAGCTTTTCATGAGAAGAAAACGGAAGCCAAGTTTCTTGTTTATGCAAAATAGTGTATTTATGTCTTAAGAAGTTACTTGTCCAAAGATCTCATGTTTATTATACACAAAATTAGTACTATCTATTGCGTAGATATTTTTGGCTTTTGGATAAGTCTGGATAAGCATAAATTTGTTATTTCCTTATTTGTAAAAGAGAATCTAACACATTTACATTTTGTCCTCCTACTAGTAGTAGTAGTAGTAGCATATCATGAAAACTCTTATGTCAATTAAAATAAAGCTTCAACATTAATCCGTGTTTCAACAGCATCATGAAAAGACATTCTTAGAATCTTCAAATTTGTACCGCAGCAGTACAACGTAACAAATTAAACGTTATAAATACTTTGCAGCCAAATTTGGTTGTTGTGAAGATGAATAAAAGTCTACCTATACAAGAAAAACGAAATTCTATCTTTTTAGTTTAGAGTCGTTTTTTTTTCTAGTCGGCAATGGCATATGTCTCTTTTGAGTTATGTATGGTAATTGAGTTGGGTATAAATAAATAAATCGGTGACTTGGGCTTGGAGTGAACCATGCCTTTTGTCTGTTCCAATCGTCACGTTGACCGTTGACATAGCCACAATATCAGTTGACTATTAGCCACTAGCCAGTTTACAATAGTCAACAAATTTTTGGTCTTCAATATGCTCCTGCCCTTTTAAAATAGTAAAATACTAATCCTCACAATTGGTGTCACATTCAACAGATAGATTCTAAATATATCTTTAGAAAGTAGTAGCGATCAACTTCTTAAAACACAGATAAAAGTCTCATAAAACAAATCTTAATTTCAGACCACAAACTGAGTTCCACAACAAGCATACGGTTTTCAAGATACTTCACTTCTTAAACATAAAATATAAGTCTGATAAAACATTCTTAATATAGGAACGACAAACTAGCATAAACTTCTCCAGATACTTACCAAGATCTCAGCTCACTTGGTTAGTTGATAGAAAAACGTGGGATACAGAAGTCAACAAGTAGACATGCTGGCTCTGTGACCTGAGACTCGTCGTCACCATTAAGCGGGAGAATCATACTTCTCGTAGACACTTTGACAAATGAAGTCTTCTTCTTGTAGCATATCTGCACAGTAAAAACAGTTTCTCCCTTGATCTTCTCCGCCTCAACCATGAGCACATCTCTAAGTCCAACATATCGTGTTTCATTACCTGACGGGCCATCGTAAATACCCTACCACACACACAAAAAAATCAACAAGATTAGATCAAAAAAAATTCAATAATCTCTGAAAATTTTGAAATTTAAGTAACATCACTTTACCTCTCCAACAAGATCAAACTCTGGACTGAACAAATGCAGCCTTGCTGCCGCTGGTTGTTGCATACCCAGCTTCAACGCTTCACTCACATTTGCAGCCTCAATCACTTCTCCTTTCATGGGAACGCGAGGTATTTGACAAGCAAATGGAGGAACCGGGAATATACATCCCACATGCGCCCAATGTCCATTTCTTGGAAGCCCTTTTTTAAAAGCAAATTCAAAGCAGTCTTTGACAGTGAACTCACGGCGTTGTTGATCCATTTCTCTCTGCCTAACTTCCTTCTTGGTCCAAACGTTTTCCACCAAGTAACTAAGGAGGTTTCCGACAGTGTACTGACAGCTTGGTTGATCCATTTCTCCCTCAACTTCTTCCTTCCCAACGTTATCCACCAAATACTGAGGTGAGTACTCAGTATACTTAGAGTCGATCTTGAAGATAACACGTGCAGAGCTAATCAAACTCACAGCTACCAAAGCTGCAGATTGACATGCATCTGCAAGACAAAAAGAAAGATAAAAATGTTATAAGTCAACGCATCTGATTATTTCAAAAGGATTTAGATTGAACGTGTTAAAACGAGAGTTAATAACAGTTAAAACCAAATCACAGTTTCTTATAATGATGCAAAGAAAGTAAATTTAAGATTCAAGATTTGATAATATACCGTAATCTTCTTGCTCATTGTTTGCTTTTAAGCAATCGGGATGACATTTGCCATCCGTGATTGCAAAACATTCTAACAATGACTCCATCTGCGATGAACTCCTGGTTTTAAGTAGAAACAAACAAAAGAAGACATTCACAAATCCAGCACAATCAAGCAGAAGAAAACATTCAGAAACAAGATATCTATAAAGCAAAACCAAAACAAGACCTAAGTAGCTAAGCATATACACGGTTTCTAGTATTGACATAAACAGAACCACCATTTCTAGTTGCAGAGGAAAAATCGTCGAACGAGAAGCTTTATAAACTAAAGCAAACTGACGTTGATAACTTCTTTAAACAAAGAACAACTCTAACATAAAGAAGGACCCAGCATCATTCATCCAAGAAAAAAAGTTAAAACCCTAAAACGTTACTAAGAGTTCACTAGGTCAAATCATGAGCAGGTTCCGTAACAAAGCCAAAAAAAAAAGTAAAATAATCCAACAGAGAAAGAAAAAATGAAGAGAAAGTTACCGGAGACACAGATCTACGTCGCGTAGAGAAAACTCAGTGAAATGTCGCCTTAACTCTCGAAGCTTCGCGAAAGCTTATTTCCCCCTCAGCGTAGTTCCAATACGATGACGGTTTAGGGACTTCAACTTTTAACCCTCAATACGACGCCGTTTTTGTCAATTTTCGTTGCCATGACTCCTTTTTCTGAGATTGCCATGACTCCTTTTTCTGAGATTGCCATCATTTGCCAATGTTGAAGGCTTAAACAACAACATCGTTTATGCAATTTTAAATCGTTTTTATTTTGGGCCACTTTATAGAGATTTGAAGATTTCTACTGGTCAATGTAAAATTCTTAGTAGTCTATCTTATGTAGTATGTACCATCAGCTTGGTGACTCAATTCTTCTCATTTCTCAGTAAAACTTTACATTGCATTTTTCACTAAAATTATATTGGTAAACACGGATAATACAATCATTATTGTGTAATCTATATAGAAGAACTCACTAAACTATGAGCAAATCCAATTATGAATTCAGAAGCTTGAAAAGATCCCTTCAAATTTGGGCAACAGTAATTTGGAATGATAAACAAGTTCAAATACTTCTTCAACTTATAGATAAAAGTTCATCCTAAGACAATCATAATGTCGGACAACAAACAAGTTCCACAAATAGGATATGGTTTTCAAGATACTTGACTTCTTAACTTAAAGAAAATAGTCTCATAAAACAACTCTTATTGTAGCACCACAAACAAGTTCCACATCTAGCATATAGTCCAGATACTTACCAAGATCTCAGCTTTTGGTTTAGTTGATAGATAAGCGCGGGACACAGAAGTCAACAAGCAGACCTGTTGGCGCTATGAACTTAGACTTATCACCATCATGTGCTACTGAGAGAAACCTAACGCTCAAAGACACTTTGATAAATGAAAGCTTCTTCTTGTAGCAGATCTTCACAATAGCAACAGAATCTCCCTCGAACTCCTCCACTGAAGCTATTAGCACATCTCTAAGTCCAACATAGTGTGTTTCATTACCTGTCGTGAGGCCTTTGTAAACTCCCTATCACACATAAAAAAAGATGAACAAGATTAGAACAAAACTTTGTCACTAATCTCTTAAGATTTTGAAATTTAACTTACAACACTTAACCTCTCCAACATTATCAATCTGCGGACTGAACAAATGCAGTTTTGCTCCAATGGGTTGATGCACCAACAGCTTGAATGCTTCATCAAAAGTCTTAACCTCAACCACTTCTCCTTTCACAGGAACGCGAGGTATCTGACAAGCAAATGGGGGAGCCTTGAAGGTACATCCCAAATGTGCCCAGTGTTCTCTTCTCGGCAGCCCTTTTTTAAAAGCAAGTTCCAAGCAGTCTTTGACAGTGAGCACAGGGCGTTGTTGATCCATTCCTCCCTGCCCATTTTCCTTCTTGGTCCAAACGTTTTCGGCCAAGTAGCGAAGGCAGTTTTCGGTCGTGACCTGATTGCGTTGTTGATCCACTTCTCCCGGGTCGTCTTCCTTTCCAGCATTGTCCATCAAAAACTGAGCTGAGTACTCAGTAAACTCAGCGTCGAGTTTCAGTATTAACCTTGCAGAGCTAATCAGATTCACAGCTACCAAAGCTGCATTTTGAGATGCATCTGCCAAACAACAACAACAAAAGATGAAAATGTTGTAGTCAATTCATATACTGAACCTATTCATATGAAAACGAGTCAGTTCAAAAGGATTTGAGAATTTACGGTAATCTTCTTGCTCATCACTTGCTTTTACGCAATCTGGATGACATCGGCCAGCCACCCTTGACATAGATTGTAATAATCGCTCAGCCATCTGCAATCACTTATCCCTGGTTTCAAGTAGAAGCAAGCAGAAGAAAGATATTCATAATCCAGCAGAATCAAGCAGAAAAACACATAGAGGAAAGAAGACACATATAAAGCAGAGCCAAAAAGACCCAAGTATCAAGCATAAACATGGTTTCAAGTTTTGACATAAACATAACCATTTTTAAGTTGCAGAGGTCGAGCGAGAAGCTATAGACTATAAACCAAACAAACGTTGAATAGCTCCTTTAACCTAAAGAAGGGTTTACATCATTCAACCAAGGAAAAATTAAAACCCTAAAACGTTACTTAAAGTTCATTACTGGTTCACTAATCGCACTGAGACAGGCCAAACTACGAGCATAATGCGTAACAAGCTAACAACAGAGCTAGCAAAATGGAGAGAAAGTTACCGGAGACAGACGAGAATTCACAAGGAAATGATAGTCGCAATCGCCGCTCGCGTAGAGAAAAATCAGAGAAAGTTGCCAAATGAGAAAGCACTCGCGTGTAACCCTATTTCCCTTTATACTACCAGATGTCGTTTTCAGAATTCCTTAACACGAGCACGAGCACGTCCTATGAAATTAAGTAATAAGAGTAAAGCTCAATTTAAAAAAAGAGCTAGCATGATACAAAATTTTGTAAGCTAATATTCTACATAAGTTACAGGTATGATGGTGATGCTCCTTCAGCTAGGTGTTTGGAGGGTGATCACAGAGCAATAGTAAGGAAAACCATGGATGGGAAACTAGGACACATGCGTATTGAAGTTGCAAGAGAAACTGAAGAATGGTAAATAGACATATGGATCTTCTCTATTATAATTTATCAATCGTTATATATTAATTGATCCTTCATCAACCGGTTTGGCGGGTCTTGAATTATTTTTGTATTAGAAATATTTTTCAAGAGATTTGAATACTTGGATTAAGAAGACTGGGAACTTTCAGAAAATTTGTTGGATCCTTAATATCTTGCAATGAAATTTCGACTCTAATCAGAGACTTCACAAGTTAATACAGATAAAAACTAACATATAGATTGTTGAATACATATATTTCATACATCACCTTATTGTTTATCTAATTACAAATCATGATCCATTCCTGTGTAAAACGATTTAGCCAAAAAATGTTTGCTAAATCGTTTACCCGTTCATGCTTCTTCTTCTTCTTTTCCCTCTGATGATAAGAAAGTTTCATTCTTTTCTGACTCCCATTCCAGAGATTCATCCTGATTCAAAAAAAAATATCTCAGATATGCCATGGTTCGAGTAAATTTTCAAATGCTGATGAAGAACATTCAGGAGGATTTCATTTCACCTCGTCAGAAGAAAAATCAGATTCATCGACTCTCAAATACAAGTTCTCTTCCTCTTCATCACTTTTGTTGCGGGTTTCCATATCGTCGTCCTGGATCAATTGTCAATGATAGTTTGTTTACTCATAAGGGATTTTAAAGTAGATTGATATGTTATAATAGCATTCAAGTTTTATCAAACCTGTCCGGTCTTCAACAGCTCAATCCGTTCCTCTAGGTCTGCAACATGATACTTCAGTGCCTGTCAGAGACAAAGAGACCAATATTGATCAGAACAGAAAATTATCTACACAAGTTACATGTAAAATTATTATCATCATTACTTCTCTTCTTTGAAGCTCAATGGATCGAGCAAAAGCCTTTTTTCTCGTCAATAAGTTTGAAGGCCTAAGCCGAAATGGCATCTGATAATTCTTTCCGCGATAGAGTATAATCGCATAGCCTTTCATGGTTTTATCAACGGATACCAATACTCCTCCACTCTCAGCCTCCAAAGAGATGGCGATATGTTTGACTTGTGGAAGAGATTTGCCTCTAACTATCACTTTTACAAGCTCCCGATGTTTCCAGTGTAAATGCATGTTCTCTATGGTACCATCATACACCTCTCGTCTTCCTGTATAACGTTTTAAGAACAGGAAAACAAATTCTTATTACACATCGTTTTGGCTTTAAGCGTGACACATGAGTGAGAACAGTCTTTGTGCTTACCTAAGAGAAGAAACGGATCCATACTCAAACCAATTTTGCGGTAAAGAAGTCTCTCTTCTTCTGTGATTATTTCTGAATCAGTTGGGAGTTCCGATGGGTCAAGATCCTTCTGCACTTTAGCTAAATCTCTCTCAGCTCTTCTCAACTTTTGCTTTCCCTGAAACAAAAGAGATCATCAAATTTTAGGCACAGAAAATTGTGCAATCAGATACCAAAAGAAAAAAAGGGTGATACTCACATAAAGAAGCCTTAGCTCGAGATCTCTAATCAATGCAGCTCTTTTGATGGAAGCTGATTCTCTCTTTAACTCCTCAATATCAACGCTGCTTGCATTTGGTGCCCACCGAGAACTTGCAGCTATAGTCTCAGCAAGAGTTCCAGCGAGTAATTGGGTTTTAGGCGATTTGGCTTGTGATGTGAGTGTGGCTCTTGTTGAAGCCATTTCCCGGGCTTGATCCTCCTTGGCTTGAAGAACTTCTGTTATCTCCTTTTGCCTCTCGGTCAATGCCTCTGCCACTGCAGGAGGCATGAAGTCATTACCTCTGTAGAAGACAATATACTCCTTGTTTCTCGAAACAAGTACACCGCGGGTAAGTCTCTTCAAGAATGAATAAGATAAACAAAGTGAGCACATGCAAAATATTGGTGAGTTTGAATATGTATGGAAGTTTATGTTTTCATCAAACCTTAAGTTCTTCTGCCATTCTCTCATTCCGCGTATTTTCTACACCGCGTTTGATTGCTATTTTGGCGATCGCACTTTTTGCCCATAGCTTTACCATTGCCTTAGCCAGACCTTGTAACTCTCTGCTCCTCCCTAAACCAGATAAATGAAGAAACAAACAGTCACTTGGAAAACCATATATTACTACTACTAAAAGAAAGCAAGATTCAATGATTTTATGCGTACCCAGAGCAAAATGTGGAGGGCTTGTCCTAGCAAGCCGACGCATTTCTGTCATTTCCGTGTTAGACAAACAAGGTTTTACTCCTTGCGGAAGAATCCTAAACGGACACCTATATCCTTCAACGTATCCAGGAAGCAAGTCTGCATCAACAGGAAACGGAGCACACCCTGTCCAATCATGAAACCTTGGACCAACCTCGTCCAGCAAATCATTCAGTTCACATAGCTCGGATAATTGTTCTTTAGGTACATTCTTCGGGTAATTCCCATCCTCTTGTACGTAATCCCTTGCCTCTACACTTCGATGGATCTCAGGGTTTGCCTCGAGATTGTTCTGTTTAATAAATGTTTGAACACACTTGAGCTTATAACTTATTCCTCTGTATAACACAACCGAGCTTCCTGACCTCCATATCACTAATCCCCCAGTTTTCTTCTGTTAAACACCACAAACAACAAAATAAGCAAACACATTATTGAGAATTCAACCAAAAGCTCATTCCTTTTATTGATAGATTCAAATCTAACCTCCAAAACTTCATGAGTTCTCTTCATATTAAGAGAATAAGGCTCACTAAATTTCAACTTCACAACTTCATCAACCTCCCATTTCTCATGAATAGCTTCAACAAGCGCCTGCGTAATTCCTGCAGAACCTACTTTTACTCTCTCAACCATTCTCAAAGCTACATTCCTCAACCTTTTCAGCTCATGTTCTGGTACAATCCTCTCAGCTTCTACTGTATTACTCTTCCTCGTTCTCCATATTCCCTTATTATTCCCTGAATCTATCATCCCTCTTTCACCATCATCTAAATCTGAATCTACAGCTCTATCGCTAGAATCGTTATCCCTTCTATATCTATCTACAGTAGTAACATCGTGAAAACTCGAACTTTGAATTCCTTGCTCGGAGCTAGTCGTAAAGTTAACACCTTTAGACCCACCATTGTTAACCCATGGAGCAGACATGTATCCGCTTGGTCTTGGGAAACTCCACGGCTCATTCGCCGAATAGAGACGATTGGAATCGGTTCTCTTATCAGATAAACCATTCCCAGAAGAAAGATTTGAACTTGATTCATCTCCTTCCTCATCTTCTTCGTCTTCGTGATGTTGAATTTGCTCTTCTTGCTTCTGCCATGGCAATTTCTCGGTTTTGGGGCTGATACGTGAAGACCATTTATCACTAATTTCTTCGAAAAAACCTGGTTTAGGTTTTCTCTTCGTCTTCTTCCTCTGGTGAGTGTCGATGTCAATGGTGGCTGTGATGACACTCAATTCTCGGGTGTGAAACCGAACTGGGTGATTGAAGCTATGAAATCTGAGTCTACGAATAAGAAAATTGGGCTTTGTAGAGGTATCTAGAGGTTGAAGACGACGGAATCGAGGAGATGAAGATGTTGATGAGGAGATAGTGTGAAGATTCAGTGGGAATTGACAAAGCGCCATAGATGCATTTGGCTAAGGACGAGAACTTTGTACTAATTTAAAAGCGACAGCGTTTTGAATTTTTGGCCAATGAAGAGAACTTTGTACTAATTCTAAACGAAAACGTTTTGAATTTCCAAATAACACACCGTTTTCAATTTAGCATTTCAACATGTATGTCGTTTCATAAATTAGTCTGTCACAGTTTTTTTGAGAAGATTTTGTAAAAAGGAAAATAGTTAAAAAGTTATGGGAATTGTTTTTTTTGACAGATATTATCGAAATTTTTCTTAATAAAACAGGTTCTTAATTTACTTTCAAATTTAGAAAATTTTGTATACTTCTTAGTAATTTTTAACCACATAAAAGTTCTTAATAAAAGAAATAATTGGTTCTTAATTTCTGAGAGACCTATACCGCTATAATAATATATTTTTCTTTGTCTTTTGACTTATACAATATATTTCATACAAGAACGAAAAAGATTAACGTAAGTAGCCTAACCAAATCACTAAACTATAATATTTGTTAGTTAGACGATGAACGTACTTGTCTGTATATGTTATAAAAATACGTTCTAAAGTTACATAACAAATTAATTAAGACATGTGATAAGTTAATTAAATATGTCTTGTCCTGGAGACAATAGTCTTTTGGGATCAAACATAATTTTCTTTCTTAAAAAATCATCCCATTTTGGTCCAAAATGTTTAACCCAATCTTCTTTTCTTGTATAGTGCATCAAATATTCCTTAATCTTAATTCCCGAGTTTTCACAAAACTGAATAACCTTGTCGTTGAGATTTTCAAGTTCTTGCCAATTTTGAGATCCACCAGCTGATTGCAGTAATCCGATCACATAAAAAACATCTTCGTCCGGTGTCATCGTTGACATGCGGTTGTTCCATCTATTAATAAAATAAATTCTTGTTAACAATTTAACATACATTATTGGGATATACTTTCAAATAAAACAAAATCAAAAAGTAAATATTTACTTGTTTCGGTTTGTGGGATAGAAGAGAGTAACACCAGAAGTTGAGGTTTGGTTTAGAAGAAGGCCATTAATAACACCATCATGAAAATCTTGGATTCGAGACCCCGGGACAAAGATGTTAAGCCATGGATGAGGAACTTCCCATAGTCCTAAAGATCTGAGTTTATCTTCTTCGTTTCGGACACGGTTCAAGAAATCGAAATACGGAACATCTTGTACGAACATAAACCCTGGAGCGAAACCTAGAGTTCTACTTAACGTGTCAATCACCTACAAACAAAAATGATTATTTAATAAGCGTATGGTTATATATGGTCACGGTGATTCGTAGATGTGTATGAGTAATGCTTGAAAATGATTCTTTTATTCTTTAAAAAAAAAGATTTGAACGATTTATTTATATCATGTGATATATTTACTTTGGATCATATATGACAAGTGATGATGGTAATTGGTGATGATACTGATTGTGTGAAGATAATCATCATGAATAATGGATTTTAGTACCTGGTCAATAATGGGAAGGGTGGTTCTGTCATAATACTTGGCTACTTCGAGAACATAGATGATCCGGTGGTCATTCACAAGAGATGCGACTCTTGTTTGATCGGAGAGTGGGAAGAAAGAGGTGTCTACGAAGCCATTTGACATCATAAGTTGACCTTCCAAAAAGTCAACTCCGAGATCATTGGTCATTGATATTAAACGCTCTTGGTCTCTTTTAAAAGCCGAGAAGTCACTGTAGAGTATGCGAGACCATTTCACCTGCAGATTTGTATATCAATTTATATCCATAAATTAGTCCATTTAAGATCATCTTCCTTGGATTGTATGGTCTATTTTTTTCAAAAAGAAAAACCAAGAATCATATATAGACCTTTGAATCACTATAGCGATAAACAAATAGGTGCAAGCGACCACAACTTTTTATCTAAAGTCTATACGTACACAATTTATAGCAGTTTAAAATAACTATATCTAAAACTTACGTAGGGAAATATAATAAAAAAGATTAGATATTGACATCAACAAGATTTGCAAGCATAAGACAAGATTACACTCGAGCAAGTCCTAGGATTTATTACGCAGAATCTAATAAAACGTAAGCAAAATCAGATTTAATTCAACAAAAGTATATAAATTCGTCTTCAAAATCAGCCTTTTGACTTATTATATATACGTACGTTCCAACCAAATCAAATCAAATTTTGGATTTAGGACCACTACATTAAAATTATAAATTGATTACACTATAGATGCATGATACATACCCTTGTGGGTGCATGATCCAACGCAATCCTGGCCCTCGTTATAATACCGAATTGACCCAAACCTCCTAAAACTCCATAGAACAATTCAGGGTTTAACTTTGGAGAGCAAGTCATCATTTCACCTTTTCCTGAAATTTAGTATTGTGAACAAACTCCGGAGTTATTTATAATCACAAATTATAGCATAACTACTGTTAATGAAGGATATGTATTTCTGACCAAAACGTGATTTTTGGAGTTTTATACTGGTTATGGCGTGTGAGTTTTACCTTGAGAATCAAATTTGTAACTAAAACATTATATATTATCATCAATAATACACATGCATGTGATATATATATCGCTGATGTTACTACAATTAAAGCTTGCAGACAAAAAAAGAGCATCTAGAAGATCATAGATACTGTTTCATTCTTAATTAAGAGTTGAGCCGTACAAAATTTATATTACCAAAAAATTAAAAAATTGTAACGAGATTAGTGAAGTTTTGGTATTTACGTACCGGTAATAACGTCAAGCTCATGAACGTTACTAATCTGAGGGCCGTGTCTAAACGTCTGACCACCGATTCCAGCGTTCGACAACGTCCCGCCGACGCTGAGATACAAATAATCCGTCCATGTAACCGGCGAGACGCCTCTATCCACCGCCGCCTTCAGAACATCCACCCACATCGTCCCGGCAGCCACGTCAGCGTAAGTCCCGTCTGCCGAGATAACAACCGCCGCTGGTTTAGCCGCCATGGCGAGACACGTCATGTTCACGACGACACCTCCGGGTGCAGAGGCTTGGCCACGGAGGGAGTGGCCTTGGCCTCGAGCAGCCACTTTGAAAGTAGACGCGGGGCTGGTTGAGCCTTTATTGTAAGAGAATCCTCCGTTAGCGAAACGGAGGAGACGAGCCACCTCCGTGGTGGAGGAAGGGCAGAGGACGGCGCCGGGATTTTCGTCGGTTATGTTACCGAAGTCGTGAGAAGCGGCAGAGATGGAGAAGGGATCGGTTAGGACCGTAAGGTTGAGTGATATGGGTAAGAAAACATCAATGCCCTCATCTGATTTGATTAAGGTTGGGGTTAAACTTATAAAAAGCGTTATTAGGGTGATGAGGCTTAAACAGAGAGTATTAGTCATAATCTAACAAACGGGTAGGTTAATGGGAAAACGAGACGGAGGTTGAGATATTACTATTAGAGTGTCTTGTTGATTATGGGATTACTATAGAGATGAGGTAGAAAGTATGAGATTATATAGAACCATAGAGAGACTATATACAATTTAATGTAATAAATTGTCACGTGAACATATATATCTTTGCGTATTTTCATTGATGTTGATATATATACAAGTCTTGTTGACACCAAAGAGAAAAAAAGATACAAGTTGTGTTCGTCGAAAGTGTTTTGTATGAAATATTTGACTGCATTGACTTCGAAATATCTATATGTTGTTTAAACGTAGTTCAACAATAATAAAAAGTCTACTGGGTAAATTGATTTTAACACCCCTGATAAGTTTCTAATTCTGTATTTTATAATTTAGTATTCAATATTTTCTAGTATAGTTGAGGTAGTTTCATTTGACTTTATAAGATGTGATAATTTATTGTATGTAGATCACAACGTAAATTTGAAATTTGTGGAACCGACCAAACTCCGACTCTGTGGGCCGGTTCATAAATAACACTTTTCTACACCCAAGTAGTGTTTTTGCAGTTAATATTCTTTAAAAGTTCGTCCAATTGCAAACGTTACTTGAAACTCTCTCACAAAACTATAGTCTATTACAATATAACTCTTTCTTTTTTTTTTCATTGAAGGAATGTTATTGAAATTTATAGTACAAAAGTCGATCATACCTATAATAGTAAAATTATATACATTCGTTTTTAATACTATACTAACAGTTACTTTCTCCTATTAAATTACATGTTCTATAATCAACAGGACCGGCGCAGAATCGAAACACATACGCAAGTTTTAGTGTGGCGTGAGAAAGCAAAAGGCTTATTCCACCTCGAACTTCACTTTTTTGTAGTTTCTTCATTTCGTATCACATGCAAAGTGAGACAAACATTTAATTAATATATATATATATATATATATATGTTATAGATGATTTAATCACAAACTCTATCCATTATTGAATTGTCGACGGTTAACTA
>Ga0041059_1002520_pt1 | contig 13536 bp, 9 predicted proteins | sample AraColnosormetaG_FD_56232 | JGI IMG/M metagenome (GOLD analysis project Ga0041059, IMG submission 56232) | Arabidopsis roots microbial communities from North Carolina, USA - Col MF nosort | ecosystem: Host-associated > Plants > Roots > Unclassified | place: USA: North Carolina | collected 2013-09-02
TTTTTTTTTTTTTTTTTTTTGAATTTTCTAGATTTCGTATACTGGTGAAATCTGTAGTGATATTTAAGGAATTACCGGAAGAAACAGAAATAATTTTATTGTGTATGATACTATGATCAATACTAATATCAACTTCTGTTTGTCTGCCGTTAAGGTCAGCAAGGAACGCGTTGAATCAGTACCCACGTTTCTCACTGGACGGTAAGGACGCTATGTACCGGTCATCCTTCCGGCGCCATCTTGGCACCAGTGCTGACATGACGATACAGGGTGGGCGGAGATCCCACTGCGGGGATCAACGGACATCAAAGAGATCGAGCCAGATGAGCTTGGAGACAAAACGCCTGCCACGGACAGTGGCCGGAGAGAGTGTGGTATGGTGCAAGACGGGGGTTGTTGCAAAGCTGATGGGTCTGGAGATGATACCTGTTCCGGACAAGGGAAAATCGGGAAAAGATAAGTTAGGGACTCTGCTCAAGAGGGAGCGTCTAAGGAGGAGAGAACGGACTCTGGACGTTAATGGTCGGACCGGTCCGACGACTGAAGCTTCTTGCTCGTCTGGAGGGTTTAACATTACTAGACCAATCGGAGCAGTTGGGTCGCCTAGTCGCATGGGTGGATGGCCCACAGCCCGTCTCCCATAGACTTACGATGCAAAACTAGCCCATTAAAAACCTTCATGTTATCTATAAATTTTCATTACTGATTGATTCAGTAACTTTCTATGTTTCTCATAAATCTTCTAGACTACATAATTAAGGATTTCCAAACCAAGCACACACATTTTTGTGACTCAATTAATTCTCTCTGAGCGAGAAATCTTAGGAAGCAGGCAAAAACACAGTATACAAGTTCTGTCTCAAGCTCAGATTTTGGTTTCAGACAGAGTTGGATGTTCGATGGACGAGAGTACACTGCGATTCAATTGGAAAATACCTAACAAACTTTGGTTGCGAAAACCCAAGAAATTGTGGATTTGTGTTGGATATATCAGACGGAAACTCCTAGGTCCGACATACCCATGATCCTTTTGTTCAATGCAATCCTCTTCTGTCTCAAAAGCGAAGTCATGGAAGCCACCTAATGATTTACGACAAAAGAATTTAATGAGACGTTCATAGCAATGAAGCTCAAACAATGGGCGAGAAGAAAAAAGTCAGACTCACTTCAGCTCTAAGCTTGATAGCATCCCTTCCAGGAATTTGCCGAAGTCCGTCCATCAAATCTGCAGCGAATAGAACTCTTTGTGTAAGTTGAAATCTGACGTAGTGGCATTATCAAAGATACCATTTGAAGGGAGAAGGGAGAAGTGAGTAAAAATAAATCTTGTTCAAGATTACCAGCAGCTTCACATTCAGCTTTGTGGACGGACTTAGCAAGACGATGTATATCGTTTCCAGAGTTCCTATAGATATAACAGTAGTACCCATATTAACATAAATGATGTCAATAACTTAATAAAAGAAGTGGGAGCGTCCATGTTGGGGCATACATGAGCTCAGAGAGACCACGTTTCATATCCTTCTCTGCTAAAGCCGTCCTCTCAAGCAATTTCCTGCTCTCCTTTTTCATCAAGTCTACAGACATGTTTAACTCCTGAACATGCTTCTCAGCTTTCAAGAATTGTGCCTGAAGCGACGATGATTTTGAAGTGGATGTAAAAATAAGGGAAGGGACACAGACCAGGGCAACTAAGCATAACAACGTTAAGAAATAAATTTGAAGCTGGTATAGTATATACCTCTTCGCTCTGAAATCGGCCTAGTGTATTACGAAACAAGAATCTTCTTGGGCCTGTAAGTCGAACAATAGAAAACCAAATTCATACAAGACACATATAAGTAAAACAGATGTAATACCATTTGGATGCTCCTACGGGAAGGAATCTTGTAAGTTGTAAAAGTGATAAGAGAGTAGAGGTTATACCTCGCATCAGAACGAGACTAGCAGCGACACCAATCCCAATAGCAGCAGCCGGATGCTCTTTTGCGTATATCAATTCGTCTGCGAGGATAACAAAAGCAGCAGAGGATACGAGGATTGATTAATCGGAATGACATGAAGATTCTAGTTTCAGAACACTATAAGATGCACTACAAGTATATATAAAAGTTTTGTGGCAGCTATCTGTTATATCTCAGTTTGATCTAAAATACTCGTTCCTAAGCATTACAGTAGTCTACCAGTATAACTTTTTCACGAAAATTGGCTGCAAGATACCTGTAACTTTACTGAAGAAAGCATTCTCATAGGTCTTATACTGAGTCAAAGCATGTGGAATGAAATCCTGCAATTTCAGAATCAAATGTAAGATTGTATGAGAGAAGACGAAGACATATACATACATCTAATGGAACTGTGATTTCAGCCAGATAGGGTCTACTCCATATCACACATCATTAAGCTACATGAATATCTGATATCATATAAAAACATTGTTTAGAGAATAATCAAGAATGCCTCAGCGATACATTACAGTCTTCTAAACAACCATTTGAAGCAGAATCAGAACCCAGGAAGAGACTAAGATCATTGCCAATAAGTTATAATGGTATGATTCAACAAGATTTTACCCATATGAACAAAAACTAGCACCATTCAATACATAAAACTGCTAATTGGAGAAATATCTGTTCTGAATCGAGCTCATTTCTAGAAATTATAGCTTACGAGATACTAAATTCCACCATATCCATGGTTTGAAATCCTGAAAATGTTTTTTGGTAAACAATCTCGATTCGCAAAAATTGTTTGGTGAACAAAAGAGAGATTAACTAACCTGTATAGAGCGGAACTGAGAGGTAGAATTTTCACGGAGGGAACGAGCAGAACGCATTGCGGTATCCTTCGATTCCTTCACCGTCCGTTGCAAATCACCCACCCATTTCTCTGCTCCTTCTATGGCTCCTTCCACCGATTCAACCACTCCGATCGCTGTATGCTCCATCGCATCAGAAACAGTTTCAGTCTCAATCGCTGGAGCCGAATCATCGGTAACGCCGGTTGCTTCGGTTTCGCTCATCGTCTCCGATTTGCCTTTCTCGCACGGAGACAACGCCTTTTCTCCTTCTTTCAACTTCAACCGGTTCGATTCGGTTCAATTTGATTCCAAATTAGAAGTTGGTTTTAAATGGTTAAGATAGACCCGGCTCCTTTATATATCAGTTTGCGGTTAATGGGCTTTAAGATTGGGTCTGCGAACTATACATTACATTCCCTTTTCTTCGTCTTCATCTTCGTCTTCCTTTCCTCCTTCATTCCTCTTTTCTTCGTCTCCCACCATTTCTGCAGAAGAAGACAAATAAAAAAGCTCTCATTTATCTTCGTGGAGATCTAAAAGAAGGAGGAAGACATTTCTTCCCTCTGGATCTCCAAAAGTAAGAACATTTACAAGGTTTGTTTTTGTATTTGTTTTGTTTTAATTACTCCATGAGAATTGAGAGTTTTCTTTTCATGGATTAGCCCTGATTTCTATTGTTATCTCTTTATAGAGGCAAATTTTGGTTGATCTGTTTATTCGCATTTGCATAGAAAGCTTGCGTTTTGTTGTCTGAAACTTGAGCTAATGATGTTGGTGAAGATGATATTATCCTCTTTTTAGTGAAACTTTTGGGAATACCATTCTCTTTATTTAGATCTGATGAAACAAAGGTCGAAACTTTATAGGTTTGCTTCTTCATGTTTTTTTTTTTGTTGTTCTTCTGGTTGTTTCAGAAACGAGAGGTTTGGGTGGGGAAGGAAAGAAGGAGGAAGAGGCAATGTCAGCTAGGTATTGGTGTCACATGTGTTCACAAATGGTGAATCCAGTTATTGGTGCCGAGATCAAATGCCCCTTTTGCCAAAGCGGGTTTGTCGAGGAAATGAGCCGTGAGATTAATGGCGGCAGCAGTAGCAGTCTAAGGGAGGTTCAAGACCCTGAGATTGATTTTGGTACAGACCGTGCATTGTCTCTATGGGGTCCAATCTTGCTTGGAATGATGAGTAATCCTCGTAGACGTAGAAGGTTTAGGAGGACAGAGTTTGGTGTGGATAATGATGAGGTCAATGTATCTGATGATGTTGATGGAAATGACAGCGTCGATATTGATCGACATCATCATCGTCGTCATCGCCACAGGCAACAAGGTAGAGAGATTGATTTAGACAGAGAGTTTGAGTCTATCCTTAGGAGGAGACGGAGAAGCTCAGCTACTATATTGCAGTTGCTTCAGGGTATTCGTGCAGGGATTGCTTCTGAGTATGAGAGCTCGGATCGAGACCTGTTAAATCAATCAGCTGTTGTTCAGGGTTCAACGAGTTTGAATCAAAACCGGAACAATACTTCTCTTTCTGCAATTGGAGATTACTTTGTTGGATCCAGTTTAGACCATTTGCTTGAACATCTAGCTGATAATGATTCAATCAGGCACGGGAGTCTTCCAGCACGTAAAGAAGTTGTGGATAATCTCCCAACGGTTAAGATAAGTGAATCATTGCAGTGCTCGATTTGTTTGGATGATTTTGACAAAGGAAGTGAAGCTAAAGAGATGCCGTGTAAGCACAAGTTTCACATCCGGTGTATAGTACCGTGGCTCGAGCTTCACAGTTCATGTCCCGTGTGCCGATATGAACTCCCTCCTGATGATGAGACCAAGGTTAATCCTGTAAGACCGAGAACAAGAACTCTAGAGATCAACGTAAGTAATGAGAATGTGGAAGATGATGCAAGGAACAGTAATGTGAGCGAGAGAAGGTTCTCTTTTCCATGGCCGTTCAGCGGATTATTCTCTTCATCCTCTTCGTCATCCGCATCGGCCTCGGGGTCATCTCATCTCGGTGAGAACTCGTAAACTGCTATTCCTCAGCTTATAGTACATAAAATCTTGTTCACTCAGATTGTTGAATACTGCATAACAAATAAACACTTTCGAGGAATGGAATCTTTTCTTTATTTGTATTATAATATCTGATGATCATTTGGGTTTCCGTTAAAAGTATCCCTTTTAATTTAGTAAAATATAAAAAGATGAACACAGGTATTTATGTTGAGAGGGAGAGGCATGTGACTGTGAGTATGGTTGTTGACTGCATGAATCGCATTATCTCCAAATACGAATCCCAAAGTTGTGTGATCACGAGCCAAATGTGATCACACATTTTTGTAAAATATATTCAAAAAATAGTCTTTGTTTATGCAATTGCACTCGTACCAAACTAATGTACTTGTAACCAGAGTATGATCCAAGAACATTATGTAGTGTGTGGGAGCCACACACAAAAAAAGAAACAAAAGAGACTTTGAGTTTCATCTCAAGATTAGTCACCATGATGAATAAACATCCAAAACGCTAAGAAACACCGGCAAAACTCAAACGCAAATGGGATCACTTGACGGTCAAGATCTTGATAACAATAGCGTTACCTGTACGGAAGAGAGCCACAACAGAGTCTCCGGTCTTGCAGAGTTGCTTCTTTTTACCATACTCTGACGCGAACTCGAGAGTTTCTTCTGTTGACTCGTCGATCGAGGCTCTAGCCGATCCAGCATACAGCACCGGGACTAAACCACGGTAGATGAGACTGTGTCTTGCCGGTGCCTCGTTGCTACACGCCCAATCAAAAGAGTCAGACGTGATTTCAGGAACCACCACGGACAAAATGGGTATCCCTGGTCTATACTTAGCCACCAGCCTCGCCGTGCTGCCTCCTCTGGTCAAGACCATCATAAGAGTGGCTCTTGAGGAAGTAGCGGTTCTGACCGCAGATGAAGCAAGTGACTCCATCGGGCTCATAGGGACCGCAGCGTGAAGCATTATCCTCTTGAAGATGTCTCCATAGTCAAGTGTGCTCTCTGCTTCCACACATATCTTGGCCATTGTACGAACAGCAAGCTCTGGGTATGCTCCAGCTGCGGTTTCACCACTAAGCATGACACAGTCTGTGCCATCGAGGACAGCATTTGCAACATCAGTAGCTTCTGCTCTTGTTGGTCGTGGGGATTTGATCATAGACTCAAGCATCTGAGTCGCTGTAACCACTGGCTTCCCCATGAAATTGCACTTGTAGATCATCACTTTCTGAGCTAAGAATATCTTCTCAATTGGAATCTCCATTCCAAGGTCACCTCTTGCGATCATAAACGCATCCGAGTTTATCAAGATATCATCAAAATTCGCTACACCTTCTTGGTTTTCAACCTGACAATATCAAAAGTAACATATCATAAGAATCTGAGTATGGATATGTGATTTATATTAGTTTGAGTGATGTATGTATATATGTACCTTTGACATGAGAAGTATGGTTTTAGCATGTTTTCCAAGTAGCTTCCTAACTTGTACCAAGTCCGAACCTTTTCTGACAAAAGACAGAGCAATCATGTCGATTTGATTGGGAACTCCCCATTCAAGAATGTCTTGCTTGTCTTTTTCAGTTAGAGTTGGGAGATCAACCACAACACCAGGGAGATTAACGTTCTTTCTTTCACCAAGCATTGAAGTGTTCTCACAACGACAACGGACAGTGCCCTTTTCTTTGTCACAAGAAAGGACCTTTAACGAGATGGTACCATCGGCACAGAGTATGACCATGCCTGGATTCACATCTTGCGCCAACTTCTTGTAGCTCATGCAAATAGTTTTCTCATCACCCTTCAAGTCATAGTCAGTTGAAATGGTGATTTCTTGGCCTTGTTTGAGCTGGATAGGTTTCCCATCCTTTAAGAACCCGGTTCGAATCTCTGGTCCCTGCCAGACAAATACAAAAATCATTCCCATAATTATTCAGAAACCAAAAGGGTCCCCCAAAACATATAAATCTATCACGTTCATGAGATTATTAGCAATAAGACCACTAAGAAGAGTGTCTCAGCTAACTTTAAGCCACATTATACATTCCACATTTTTATTAACTTTCATTACCAGAAAGCCAAGTAACAGACCAGAGAGTGAGAATTTGAAGCAAATACTTTAATGAGATTGTAATCTTCATTTTCAAGACGACAAAGGTAAGAGTCTAATCATCCATGATGCATCAACTTTGTATTAATATTCTGGTCTAACAAACAACATCAGTTCTCCATTTGGTTTCTGTAACCAGCAAACATGTACCACAGATATTGTCTAATTCATGCTCGAACTGGAAACAACGTACCATGCCACAAATTATACCAAAGTTCACAGGACTTAAACATAGCCAAAACGAGTGTCCTCAGATCAGCAGGGGAATAACCAATCAGATAAGACATGAATCACTTGTAAAATGATAGAGAAACGATCAGAATCATGCGTGAACAGAGCCCAAATCAAAAGAAAACGCCTCGATGGCATTGTTATACAGACATAAAAATGCACATATGACAAGTTTTATAAGATTGACCTTGGTGTCGAGCATGACAGCACATAGCATGCCAGTGTTAAGCATGGCCTGACGAAGATTGTCGAGAGTCTCCTGGTGATATTCGTAAGATCCATGAGAAAAGTTGAAGCGAGCCACGCTCATCCCCGCCATAAGAAGCTTCTCGACCATTGGGACAGATCTGGACGCCGGCCCGAGTGTGCACACGATCTTCGTCTTAGGCCTCTGTTCCATAGCCATCGCAGTAGACTAACAGATCTCGATACACAAAATGATAACAAAAGACGATCACGGAGTGTGATCAGATACTGCGTCAGAGAGATCTGGTTAAGAGGACAAGGCAGAGACAAATCTCTTCGTAACGTTTGATGTGGAAATGCAAGGCCTTTGGTTGGTGGTGGTGGTGCAGATGCAAAACCTAAACGCAGGTTGCTGCAACAAATTACTTGGGGACTAAAATGAAGAATTGTGTTAAGTAATTAATTAATTCTGTGAGTTGAGATAACCAATAATGAAAATAAATACACTTAACATACAAAAATAAATGTAGAGTAAATCATTAAGATTTTATTAGGAAAATAAATACTTTTATACTATGAACAACAATTATTTTCGTTTTTATTATTTGTGGAAGAAGGAAAATATCAATCTAGTATTTTCTAAGATTTTGTAGAATAAAAAGAAAACAAAATATAAATCGAATAAACCCAAAAAAAAAATCTGAAAATTTTCTGAACACTTGATATTTTCAACTCTTGAATAAATTATACTTGCCAATTTGTAGCACTTGATACTTACTTGTCTTGAAAGAAAACTGTCACAGAATCACAATCTAGGCAATTCCGCGAGAAATATTTAATGTACCGTTTATAACCGCAGTGGCCTATTAGCTCAGTTGGTTAGAGCGTCGTGCTAATAACGCGAAGGTCACAGGTTCGATCCCTGTATAGGCCACTTTTTTGGCTTTCATTTTGATCAAACTAAAACGTCATAGAGAGAGAGAGAGCGATGATTTTCTAAAAGTTTTAGAAGATTAAACACACATTCCATGTGTATACATTTTACAGAACAAGGAGAAATGTGATGCAAAAAGAGATTTGACTCTTAAAAAGTTAAAATTCCGTTTCTATTCGATACCAATCTTTGCAGTGTTTATAACAGACAGATTTTACAGGTCATATACTTTCACTTTATCTTTGCACAATTATCTCAATGCAAAGGAATACTCACTAAAACATGTTAGCAATGACCATCAAGCTACTTGCTCACTCTTCTAGTATCTATATTTCCCCCTACACTTTTGGGTACAAAATATTACTTCGTCGTACTTGAAAACTATTTTCTGTGGACAACGCTTCTTACACATGAAGCAACGAGGTCGAGACATATGATGATTGTTGGGTAGAACATACATCTTTTTATTGTTGAAGCAGATCCACGATGAACCAGGCCTGATGTATAAAGCCACCCCCAACATACATTCAATGTGTAGCGTGATAGAGCAGTACTCATCACACTTATAAAATCGCTCCTTTGGATTTAAATTTCTCTCGCAAACTTCACACCAATATGTCATGGTACTTGTTTCTTCCCCATACGAAAGAGTGAGCATATGTTTGTCGTGCTTATACCTCACCTTTTGAGGTAAAGTAGCACATCTAAAGCACAAAGCAAAATCACACTCTATGCAGTTGAATGTTTCTCTTGTCACACTAAAATACGACTCTTTGCAAGCGGAACATAATCTCCTCTCTCCTGGTTTGGATGTTAGGAATAAAGGATGCATATGACTTTCATGGACTAGTGGCTCAGACAGGTTGGCGCACTGCACATGTAGCTGAAAATCTTCTTTACTGCATTCATAGAAGAAACCAGTTGTGCACATCCAAGGACAAGCTGCACATTCTTTTCTAACGTTGATAGCACCGTCAGAGTTCACTAAAGTGAGCACATGTGGATGTACCGGATGATGCATTTTGCGAGAGAAATTGGCACATGCTTCGTGGAGTATATAATTGCATTGCGTACAGGAGTAGAAGTTACCAAAATAGATTGGCATGACGCAAGCTTGACACAACTTATCCTCGTCGTAATCTCTGCTCGTGTTCTCGTCAAGTCTCAAATGATGTTGTGGGTGACCGAAATGTTGTATGACTCCGTCGCTTATTGTCACAAACGGGTCAACTACTTCTTCTTCAACTTCTTCAGGCTCTCCCTCAAGTTCGATGCCATCCCACACATTTTTTTGTGTTGCACATTTCGAATGAGCCGCATACGAACAGCCGTCCTTGATGCAAGTATAGCCCCCGTAATCTTCGTCTATTTTTCTGCGACAAACACTACAAGACAAATCTCCTCGGTCAAAAGAAAATGTAAATGATATACGGTGGAGATGGCGGGATATCTTTATGACACGTGGTAAGCCGGTACATCTAAGATGGACGACAAAGTCGCAAGGGGGACACATATAGATCGGGGAGCTTGAATCGGCCAAGGCACAAAGGTTGCAAGTTAAGGAAGCCTGCCTTGGAAACAGAGCAAGTGTATGCTCGTGCCACCTCGGATGGTTTCTATATAAGACAGCTGGCTTCTTAGTACAAGCTACATTCATAGAAAAATTGCAAGCCAAGCAACAATAGAATATATGCAGCAAATCTTCATCACAACAATAGCATTCCCTCGTTCTACCACCAGAAGATTGCGACAAAACAAGCTGAAGAGGATGTTTAGGATGAAGAGGGTGTTTGACTTCAAGTGGAGCCTTTTCATTTTCTTTATGGTTGTCACCATTGCAACCTCGACAGCGAAAATGAGTAAAGTCTTTTTCTCCTGCATGTAACTTCAATAAATTCCAGTTTACCTGGAGACAATTCCACTTCATTGGGATATCGTCGGATAACTGATTTTTGCTTAGACGTCCTTCTTCCACTTGAAACTTTCCATCATCGCTCAGTATTACTTCAAATTGAGGGCAAAAGGAAATAAGCTTCTCCCAGTTTGGATTCATAGAGATGACGAGGGAGCCTATTCGATGGATGAAGGAAATAAGCTCGGGCTCCGGCTCAAGTTTTAATGAATCTTTAATGTGTGACACGTAATTCTCACTTGAATCCGATTCTGAATCCGAAACTGTAGAATTTACGTCAAAACCATACTGAGAAAAAACTGATACGACCTTCCTTAGCGGCCGCGGCTGAGAATCCAAATCCATAGAGTTGTAGACAGCGATAGTTTGAGTAACGAGTGACATTAGCTCCGACTTGGGCTTTGTCTGCGAATCCAAATCCATTGATCTGACCAGATAGATGATTCGAATAATGAGAGATATGATCTTGGGGTCCATTCCTGAATAAAAACTCCAAGAGTTGATGTGAGACATTAGTTGAGTGATGCTTGATATGAGCCTTGACTCTGGCTTTCGTCCCTCCTCTGCGTCAACGAGGTCGTGTATTTGATTAATGAGTGATGCCATCTCCGAATCCTCCGAATCCTTTATTTCCTTGAGGATACGAGATATTTTATAAGTGACTGACGTGAGCCTCCATTGTGACTCCGTGGGATCCAAGTCTGTAGAGCTGGTGATAGAGATAATTCGAGTCACGAGTGATACCAACTGTGACTCTGGTCCAGAAACAACCTTGCTGAGAGAGATTATTTGCCTAACGAGTGATGTGATCTTCGGCTCCTGCTTCGGCTCTGAATTCGAATCCATATCCAGTGATTCGATGAGAGGAATAAGTTGATTAGCGTATGCTATGAAATCTCTTGCCACCTCTTGACACATATCCTCACCTCTTAATGTAGATATCATTTTAGAAATGATATAGAACATGAGCTCCGACTCCCAATTCATATCATCTGTATAGCCGTAGATAAGATCATCTTTTTCTTCTTCTTCGGTGGTGAGAGGCGGCACTTGTTGGTTATTGATGAGCTTCTGTTCCTCCGTCTGGACGAGACTGGCCACCTCAGAAAGGAGTGAAAAGAGCTCCGATTCCTCGTCCATTGCCATGATGAGAGCGAATATTTGAGAAGTGAGTGACATGAGCTCCGGCTCTGACTCCTTGAGATCAAAATCTATAGAGCCGATGATAGAGATCATTTTAGTCACCACTGATACCGACTGCGACTCTGGTCCTGGTTCTGAAACAGAGTTGCTGACATAAATTATCTGCTTAATTAGTGATTTGAGCTTCGACTCCGGCTCCGGCTGCGAATCCAAATCCAGAGAGTTGACCAGAGAGATTAGTTGACAAGTAAGTGCTATCAACTTTGACTTCAGCTGTGGTGTATGTGTGTCTTCCCCACCGCCTAAGATAGATAACAGTTGAGAAATAAGAGATATCATGAGCTCCGACTCGGAATCCATAGAGAAAGGGATTGTTTGAATATTGATGAGTGGTATGAGAGATGATTATTTTGAGTATAAGAAACTTACTGCTCTCTGTATGTATATATAGAACTCGTAGCTTGTCGGATCACGTGACAAAACCTCAAAGCTGTCCGAATACTAAGTCAAGCCATCAATTTATAGAGAGATAATAATATCTCAATTATATAACGACTAGAAATTTAGCATCAGATGTGAGGCAAGGTGGGCCTATCTTATTTCATATTTTATTCGAAAACAGGATTGCCTTATTAATGATCGTGTACTGTTTTTAGTTTTGGTCAAATCATTTAAACGATAAACTCTGAATTTTGATAGCGTCATGAACGTTAAACTTAGGGTTTTCCACATAGTGTGACATAGGTCTATTTTTTTACCGAACGTAGCTTGCGGGTCTTTCTTTATTATACATAACTGGAAATAATTGAAGCAGTACGGCATTACAATTTAGTCACGTCGTTCGAACGAAAAGTCAATGATCGATTTTTAGAGATAAAGATCCTCTAATTAACAATTTATATTTTTCGAGTTTCTAGACTACATTAATTAAGCTCATACGTATATTACCGTTAGGTCGGCCTGTGCACCTTTCACATTTTTATTGAAGAAGTTATGATTAACGAAATGGTAATATATATCATTAACAAAGGATAATACTAATATGTTTGATCAAGCAGTTACAGTGAACCAGCGGTAAAGTAGAGAAATCGTCAAACAAACACTTTTGCATGTCGATTTCTGCTAGTGATATTAAAGATCATGGAATCTGATTATGTGGTAAAGAAACAGCTCAACAAAGGTTTGAAATAATTAGTTAACAGTAGACATTGACTTCATCTAACGAAAGACCAAATCAAAACCACTTTCAACAACCACAATGTGTAGAATTACAGCAGTTTCGTGACTAATACGCGACAAGTGTTAATTTTAAAACGGTTCTTTAGTAAACATTAAACAATAATCTTCCAAGTGGAGGAATACTTGATATTTGTTCAATCGCATATATCAACTTTTGAGTTCTATAATATTGTTCCCGTAGCTTGTGGATTTTGTCTTGGTGTAATGCTTAATTTGAGATGATTACTAAAACCAAAAGCATGAGATCATCTTAAAGTTTACAGGCGAGCGCAAAGTCAATGAAGGATTTAAAGATTAGAAACCTAAACGATGTTAAAAGGTCATGACAATTTATATTCGAGTTATTTAGGTCGGTTTATGGGAAAAAAGCTGAAAAATCTCCATTTAATTTTAATTTGCCTATTTAATATCCGTGCTACTAAATTTGTCCAAAATACCTAAATTAGTTTTTATGTCTTTTAAATATTTTTATTTTTTATTTTTTTTGACAAAATCAGACATCCGAATTAACGAGCGTTAACAGTGGTAACAAAATCGTTATTTGCAGTTAAAACTTAATCATGTGATGTTTATTAGTTATATACAATTGTTTTTTCTAATGCATACGAATATATCGTTTTAGTCAAGTAGTTATATGAGAGTTTATTATCTTCATGAACACGAGTACGAGTCCCATATCCGATGTTTTTTTGTTGCACTTGATACTTGTCTTGAAAGAAAACTGTCACAGAATCACAATCTACGAAATTCCGAGAGAAATATCTAAGTGCACCACTTAGAAACGTAGTGGCCTATTAGCTCAGTTGGTTAGAGCGTCGTGCTAATAACGCGAAGGTCACAGGTTCGATCCCTGTATAGGCCACATTTTTTGGCTTTCATTTTGATCAGACTAAAACGTTGTCGTGTGTTTCAGCTTCTTTTTTTTTTTTTTTTTTTTTTTTTTTTTTTTTTTT